>Ga0325414_1002366_pt1 | contig 19037 bp, 10 predicted proteins | sample PopdelMetagenome_8_FD_206183 | JGI IMG/M metagenome (GOLD analysis project Ga0325414, IMG submission 206183) | Populus deltoides microbial communities from Bellville, Georgia, United States - Leaf-PdKOR-R3 | ecosystem: Host-associated > Plants > Phyllosphere > Phylloplane/Leaf | place: USA... | reverse complement strand
ATTTTTAAATAAAAAATATTTTAAAAAACAATTAACACCGCAATTAAAACCTACCAAAAGCAAAAGCGAAAGCAAGTCAACATCCAAGACCGGCCATAAAAACACACAACCAACTCCAACAACTTTTCTGATTAAAAATCAAAAGACATACAAGAAACACGAAACGAGATACAGAAGGAAAAAAAAATGGCAACAACAATCCAATCAGATATTCGTTCCGCCCTACACGTAGCCAATCTCATCTTCATCAATCCCAATCTCATCCTCTCTCGCGCCACCGCTTCCTCTGCGCGGCGGTCCTTTTCTCCACGACCACTACTATCATCGCACCGTAGGATTTCAACTCCCACGTCGTTCCGAGCGAGAGCGTTCTCCTCCGAGTCAACTGAACCTGTCGTCAAGGTTCCAGAGAAGCCTCCGATTTGTACTGCCGATGAGCTCCACTATGTCTCCGTCTCCAACTCCGACTGGCGTCCTGCTCTCTGGCGCTACCATCCTTCTCCTCAGGTCGGTCCTACTTGGTCTACATTTCATGCTCTACTTCGTTTACAATCTTCTCCCTTTATGAATCATTTTTTTATTTGATTACAGGCGCCTCCAAGGAATCATCCGCTGTTGCTATTGTCTGGACTCGGGACTAATGCCATCGGTTACGATCTCTCACCTGGGGTAACACTCTTCTTTGCAAGTCATGTTTAATTCCATTTTGAGCAAGCTAAATGTGATTTCATCGCAGTAGTTAATTTTTTTATGCAAAACATTATCTAGTAAAGCACGGAGCAGCATACTTTTGATTGTAGTATGTGCTGCTTTCAATGCGAAATAAATGTTGGGACGTTTCTAGTTACGATTGACCTTTCCGAATATCTCCTATTCAAATTCTAACTGCTTCAAATCGCTTGACACAGTGAATCAGGTTTTACCTTCTGAGCTTGATTTAAATTTCAGGGGTTTGCTGTTCCAACAAACGCTGAATTATTATTTTGTTCTGTTCTTCTTTATAGCGGGGGGGGGGGGATCTTAAAATTAATTGTACTCGTTTGCATGTTTTGTATTTTCCGACCGTGCAACACTTTATCCTCTTGCGTTCGTTTCATGGTTGCAGTCTTCCTTTGCACGGTACATGTCTGGCCAGGGATTTGAGACGTGGATTCTTGAGGTTCGGGGTGCTGGTTTGAGCGTGCAGGGATCAACTCCCAAAGCTGTTCAGCAGGCTGCCCATGAAGTCTCTGAGCAGATGGAGGCTGTAACTAAGAGTATGGCAAATGGATCTTTGTCTACAGACCAGCAGCCAAGTAAGGTTCCCAGTCCCGTGTCAGATTCTAGGGTTTCTTTTGTTGAAGAGGACCAACATCTGGCAGGGATTGTAACTGTGTGGGATGAATCAAAACTAGTGACAAAGTTGACAGAAGTCTTCATGCGTTTGTCTGAGAGACTCTCTGGCTTTCTCAGTGAAAGTCAATCGAAGATTATGTTTGCAAAGCTAGTCGATCAGATAGCAAAAATCTTAGAAGATTCTCAATTATCTGAACGCATGAACGAGATAAGGGGAAAGCTTTTGAGCTTGTTAGAAGCAAGACAAAACTCAGCTATTGCTGGTCAATTCAGGGATCTGAGTCAAGGGCTGGTTAATGTTATCGAGGAAGGTCAAAAATCTGTTTCTCCGCAGTTGTTTGACTTGCAAGAGCGTCTTTCATCAACCATAGAAGATTTCCAGAAACAACTTGACTTGATTGTGAAGTATGACTGGGACTTCGATAATTACCTGGAAGAGGATGTTCCTGCTGCGGTGAGGTGACATTTTATCTTGCTGAGACTCTATGCACCATTCTGTCTTTGCAGTTAGCCTTTTGATTATAATTGTTTTTACCATGATCATTGAAATTTGGTTATAAACAATTCTTGGTGATTCCTCTTGCGTTAATAAGCTTTACCTTTATCCATGTAGATGGAGTATATAAGGGCCCAAACCAAGCCAAAGGATGGTAAATTGCTTGCTATTGGACACTCCATGGGAGGTATCTTGCTCTATGCAATGCTGTCACGATGCAGTAAGATACCATCACTCACTGCGTGTCATGTAACTGTAAACTCTTCTGCTTATAAGGGACATAGCATGCATGTTTCCGTGTTACTGGGTTTAGTAGACTTGCTTTTCCAACACATTAAAATATTCTTTATAGTTGCTCATGCAAGTCCCATAATATGTTGGACTCTGGGTTTAGTCATTCTCCCTTCACAATTAAGTTTATAAGTTTTTATATCTTCCAATCAATAAAAAAAATTTCTGCTCATCTAAAGCCTCAAATGTGCATCTAGCATTTACAAATGTTAAAAAATTTGGACCAGACTTCTGGCTAGAATCTTTGTTTGAAGTTTAAACCATGATTGAGTATTTCTGGTGAAGGGCCTGAGATTCTCTCTCGTATCCAAGGAATTAGAGAAGTACAAGGAGTACCTATAACCCAAATACTAGGCCAGTCCAAGTTTTAAATGAAAGCAAGACTAAGTTCAGTGGGACAGGTGATCATCTTTGGGAATCCAAGTTCTTTGTAACTTGCCCAACTGGATGTAGTAGTAGGAATTTTAAGATGAAAAAACATGAAGCTTTCTCAAGTGTCTCCTAAAATTTTCCACCCTGGAGGTAGCAGATCAAATGGATCAGAATATTGTAGAGATGGTGCATTCCTCTGTCTGTCGCATTATCTTTTATTTCTCATGATCTATATTTTGAGTGTCTTTTCCTTTTCTAGTAGACATTTAATCTTGTTTCTAAATCTTTAACAATTGAATGCTAGCTTGTGTGGAGATGATCATTGACTTTTATGAAGCCTAAGTCTGTTTGTCGCCAGCTTTAGCTGCATTAGGTCACCAAAGAAATATTACAATGCAAGAAAAATAGAAAAGAGAGAAAAAAACCTTGCTGAATGTCTCATGACAACCTCTGGATTCTTCACACAGCACTTACAAATACCCGATTGCTTTCTGAGTTTAAATAATTTACACCATTACATGTTACATTTGAACATGATGACTTTATGGATACTTGCAGCATGGTAGTGATATTTGCAAATTAGTTTTTTTTCTGTACTTTAAGACTCATGTTGGGTCCGTTTAAGAATAAGATTAATTAAAAAATTCAATGCAGCTCTTTCCCGTATTTTGAACTCTGGAGTTGATGTGAAAGTGAAACTACTGACACTGCATGTTTAATATGTATACTTTAGAATGTTCTGCCCATGAGTAGCTGCATTTGTTAGACGAGGCTGTAGTCTGCAGAATGGTAGAGTTAGAGAGTGTCTGAAACCACACTTGTTCAAAAATATGTATTTAATGTTTTCCATGCTTTCATTGAATAATGATCGCGTCTATTAAACATGTACTAAATTAGTTTATCTGTTGAAAACATGGTTAGCCTTTATTGCAAGATTTACTAACCTTGGAATAAAATTGAAACAATTTCTTCTTTCCATCTCCTGGTTTCTTTTTTCTTTTATTTTCTTATTTGAATACAAAAAGAAATAAATGTGTGATAATTTTACTAATAATATTCATTTCTTGTTTATCATATTCAAGGTTATGAAGGAAGAGACTCTGGATTGGCTGCTATTGGTACTCTAGCTTCATCACTTAACTACACACCTTCAAAGTCGAGACTCAAATTGCTTTTGCCCCTTGTAAGTTGAAAACAAATTCTGCACATCATCTTTTTGTTTATCTAGGTCAGATGTAGCTGTCTACTTTTGAATTCTTGTGAGGAATACCCTTGTTTAAGATACTAATAATGAGACTATTGACAAACAGGCAGACCCTGCTCAAGCTCTTAATGTACCTGTTGTTCCTTTGGGAGCAATGCTGTCAGCAGCATATCCTCTTTCAACCCGCCCTCCTTATGTCTTGTCTTGGCTTAATGATTTGATATCAGCACAGGACATGATGCATCCAGAGTTGTTGGAAAAGCTTGTCTTGAACAACTTTTGTGAGTACAGTTTTCCTATCGAGCAAAAATGTTACTGTTCTTTTCTATTTCAGTTTAGTCTCTTTCTGTGTGTGAACATGTTTGCTCTGTTTAGACTGTCAATGGGGATTCGAGCGTGCTTTTTTCTGTTATGTAAGGTGATGACAAATTCTCTTTATTGTGATGGACTGAGGACAGAGAGAACAGTAACCACTGATTTAGTATGGAATTGTTGGAAATCAATAAATATTTCCACTGGCGCTATACATTGATGAAAATGAGAGTGTAAAAGTGTATTAGGGATATGGACTCAGAGGAAAATCAAATTTATATTTTATGCATACAGGACATAGATGCAATCCTGACTCATTCATGCCATGTTGAAATGTCCCATAATTACACAACTGTTCTCAGGCCCAGATATAAATGGAGAAGGTCCCGGTATTGATGTTGACTGATGAGTATAGAACTATGGGAAAATGAGTGGGTTAGTTGAAGGGATCTGTTCAACAGTGAAAACATCCGTCTATTAAGTAATGAGACCGGGCAGGGATTCTAAGGAAAGAGGAAAGTTTAGCAATATTGTTTTTATGAGGAAAATCTCATGAACTGCGTTTAAAACATACACACAACACACATGGCCCTACGAAGAGTGGGATGTTGTTCAAGACACCATTGACCTGCCTCAAAATGATTTCGAGGGAAAAAGAAGTATCAATTTAATGCAGTTGACCTGGGAGATATGCTTTTCCAAGGAGGGGGGTAAAAGGGAAAACTGGTATTGATGAATCTAAGGGATTGTTATTGAAGAAACGATTTTGACAATGAACGATTGTTGACCTAACACACCCATCTTTTCTCCTTCCTTTTCTTTTTTCCATTATTCAAATGCATTTGATCGTCAAAACAATATCTGTCTCCATACAGGCTATAATTTTAAGCTTGTCTCACAAGCACGGGCATGCAGTTACTGCCGGTGGTTTAATAACTTGATTTGTACAGACTTTGTTCGCCACCCTCACCCCACCCCCATACAAACTTCAGAATGGGATGGATGACTTTCCATTGTTAATCTGAAACTGTTATTTGATAATCTTAAGTCAGTTTCCCTCTTTTTATCATCACTATTGTACTATTTTGTAAATATATGTTTTGATTTTTACTGGCAGGTACCATACCCGCAAAACTTCTTTTACAGCTTACAACAGCTTTTCGAAATGGTGGGTTGTGTGACAGGAGTGGTAAATTTTTCTACCAGGATCATCTGCATAAGAACAAAGTACCTGTATTAGCCATAGCAGGAGACCGAGATCTGATATGCCCACCAGAAGCTGTTGAAGGTGTGTAAACTACAGTAACTTGCTTAGATGTCTTCCATACCTGCCAATCGATTGCTTCTTTCTCATAATGATTTGAATGCATTAGAAACTGTTAAGCTCATCCCTGAGCATTTGGCCACCTACAAAGTGTTTGGAGAACCTGGAGGTCCTCATTATGCACATTATGATTTGGTGGGGGGGAGACTGGTAAGTGGTTCATAACTGCAGCAATGCGTAACATCTTGTTTGATAGTTTCTTTTCAGTGCTTTGTGTTGTAATATGCCTTTTAATCCTCACAGGCAGTGGAGCAAGTTTATCCTTGCATAGTTGAATTTCTTAGCCGATATGACCTGACATGAGTCTCCAGCAAATGAAACTTCATTACCCATGGTATTCGTTGCAGTAGCAGCAGACACTATTTTCCTACAGGCTTGAAATACTCCTCTTGGATTTAAACACTGTCCAGCTTTAAGTCAAATGCCAAGCACACGTTCATATCTTTGGTGAAGCTTTCCGGCGGTGAAGATTGCCGGAGTTGGTTGGAAGTTAAACACAGGGAAGAAATGAAGTTTATACGTCCTTTGATCCTGTTTTATAATAGGAAAATTAAGGTCAGGAAAGATTCGGTTAAAATTATGCTCATTTTTCCCCATTCATTCAATTTCGTGTAGTTCATGGTCAAATGATATAATGAAAAAGAATTCTTGTAGATCAAGTTCAGCTGGGATGACGGGATATCTTATTATTTACCGAGACATCAGACATGCATTTCTTTCGTTTCCTCCTTGTCCTGTAACGAAACCGATATTATTTTGTTTTATTTTCGCTTTTTTTTTTTTCAATTTTTTTTCGAATATTGGAAAATTGAAACGTGTTTCAGGCAAATAAAGAGGGCCTCAAACTCAATGCTTGGAAGCTATTCAGTTGGATTTTGCGTTTAAATGTTTTTAAAAAAAATTAAATTTTTTTTATTATTTTATTTCAAATTATTTTTTTATAATTTTAAATCTTGATATTAAAAATAAAATAAAAATAAAAAATATTATTTTAATATATTTCTAAATAAAAAACAATTTAAAAAATAATATTAAATATGCTTATCATGTTTCAGAAACGATGCTTATCATGTTCCAGAAATGAAATGCAAGCAGATTGATTTCTTTATAATATTCGTTTACCAGTCAACTTTTATGGAACTTAAGAACGAAGCTTGAGTGATCTGCTCAAATCCTGGTTCAAGAGTAATTCTCAATCTGTTTTTTCTTTTTTCAAATCAAGTTCTCGTGTTAATTTTCTAGGGTTCTACATATGATTTATAGATTTTTGAACACCATCATCAGAAATTTTTTTTGTTCAAAGAAATTAAATGCCAGATTAATTAAAAAGAACAGCGCATTTTATTTCATTTCTTCGTGGCTGGTTTCTTTTCACTTGTGTGAAGCTGAAATTTTTCCTTGTCTTACACACACAAGTGTGTGAAAACTGTGCCTGGCGGGTCCTTATAAAATATTTGGATTTGAAATAACATTATCGTTTTGTTTTAAGAAATTAAATCTCAGATTAAAAAGAACAAAGCATTTTATTTCATTTCTTCGTTTTTGTGTTAATTTACGCATGTATAGACCGACAATCACTTGACTTCTAGGATAACTATATTAACCTATGAATGGAATTGAAAGCATAATATGGTTCCAAGACTAATTGTGGTTTGACCAAAAAGTTGGAAGACCCAACAAGACTAGTGCATTCAGATTCCTGATTTATGAACCGTGAGCATCCTTCTCGTCAACTTAAACATGGCTCGTTTGCAGTCCTGAGTAGGAATCAGACCTCAAATTTTGCTAATAGGAAGAGGAATTAATAATCAAGATCCTTTGTATTCCGAAGAACAAAGTGGTTATGGGATCCTTCTAATTCAACGACAATCCTTTTTTTCCAGTCTAGTTAAGAAGAATCCTATGCTGGCAAGCAGGTTTCATCCACACAGCGATGTTCTGCAAGGGCAAGGCAGAGTGGGATCAGGGGTGACGAGGGGATCGCTGCCCCCCCTAAAGAGTGGTTGTACTGTCATCTGAGAGAGACTGCCCAACTAAAAAAAATTAAAAGCAAGAACGGAAACTCAAGCCAAAACTACATCTCTACAGGATTATTTTTTTCCCTGAACACGAGACGCTACTTTTCTTTCCGTACAGGCACGGGAAAAATAATGAAGTGACGATTTCCATTATTTCACTTCATTATTGCAACCACTACTCCTGGAACAATGTGCACAAAGGCATTGTATGCTGATAGCTGTCGAAAACTCAAAATATTGCTTATTAACAGTACATTTTCCATTTTTTTTTAAGAAAGTTGTAATAAATTTAAGAGAAAGAAACACACGACATAATTTCATATTTGTGTGTTGGACCCAGCAGTTCAATCCTGAGCATTCACTGACTGGTTGCTCACCGTTGGATTTCCAACCTGAAAAGCAGAACCCTTGTTGTAATGTCGGGTTGCAGAATCCAAACCAACTTTTGTTACAATCACTTAGGCCATCCCTTGTTTTTCTGTTTTTTAGCAACTTCCTTGTGTACTTGCATGTTGGTAGTATCAGAGTAACACAAGAAGATAAGCACCACTCAATGATTAATAATGGGAGAAAACTTGCTTGTCTACTTGGCTGAAGCCCCGTTCTACTTTCAATTGTCATTGCAGAATTCAATGTATAAATGGGTTCTCCTACTTGGTGCAAATCAACACAATTTCAAGTTTTGACTACCAGCATTCATTCCACTCATTAATCCTGCAATATTAATCCGATGGATTCTAATGCATCAGGCTTCATTCTAAACCCTCCAGCTCTTCACTCTACTTACTATCAGCCTAGGGAAGATGATGGTATTATTGATCTGGGTCTCAGTCTCAAAACTTTGCAGCCTGAGGCTTATCATCCATCTGGACATCGTATGCCCCTTGTTCCTTTCTTTAATTTTTGTTTTACTTTTGCAGCAGTCACCAGGTAAAAGAACTCTTTCATGAAGTTAGCGTGACAGTGACATGCTTTGCTTTACAAGTAGCTTTTGTGGAGAAAGGATGTTGACAAAATCATGAAATAATCGACGAAACACCATGGAATTGATGAAAATTCTGCGCTAGCACAAATCTTGCTGTGAACACAAAAATTGTTTTATAGCAGAAAGAGCTATTCATTACTATGGACAACCTTTTTGATAGAATCAGTAATACTAAATGATTCTGGATAGTTATGCCTCCACTTAATAGTGACAAGATCTAATTGGCAATTGTTGTAGTTTGTCAATTATAAATTGGGATGATGTAGAACGCCTCTGCTTATCTAAATGAATTTCATTTTCATTGAAGCTTGAGCCTCAAAAAGCAGAACATTTTCTCTCCTGTTTTTGATAGCCACAATCTGAATTTTCTAACTGGAGTTTCTTGTACATATATCAGTGGTAGGCCTGGAGGGATATGGTGACCTGATGGACTGGCCTCGGGCAAACTCACCACTAAAACACTCCACTTCAAGCTACATTAGATTTACCCCACAAGATTGTGACGAGGAGGCAGAGGGAGTTCAGTGCAAAGACAAGTGGGCTTATGTGAAGGTAAACATGGATGGGGTGATTGTTGGCAGGAAAATATGCATACTAGATCATGGTGGTTACTCAAGCCTCGCACTTCAGCTCGAACACATGTTTGGTAGGTACCAAAAAACACGTTCGAACCCATTCTCCCCCCCTCTCTTTCAGAATCAAAGATAACATGATTAAGCTTCGCTGTTCCAGGAAGACAATCTGCATCTGGGTTAAGGCTGTTCCAAGCAGGTTCTGAATTCTGCCTGTTCTACAAGGACAGAGAGGAGAATTGGAGAACCGTTGGTGATGTTCCTTGGAAGTAAGTTCTTAATCCACTGCTGTTATCTATGGATGTTTTTTCTCTACCTTATACAAGACACATTGGTTTAGCGAGTCCCTCTTTCTTAAAAATCTTGACAGGGAGTTTGTAGAAAGCGTCAAGCGGCTGAGGATTGCACGAAAAAGCGAACGTCTTCTTCCATATTCACCGGCCTTCTCCTGAATTGTTCTTCTGCCATCACGCCTTTTTAGGCATTTCTTTGAATTGCCATGTCTATTGTGTATGAGGCAAAAATGAGTAGTTAACTTTTAAGCTCCCAAGAAGAATGAAAGATGACATTTGTATCAGGATAGTAGCCAGCACATATTTCATGTTTCGAGTTGATTATTTTTTTACTTACTAGCATATGCTCTATACCATCGTATGCTTATGTCACTGAGCGTAAGCATTTGATGCTGTTTTAAAGAGGTTGCAAAGCATTCTCTATGGCTTGGATGTAGAACCTTAGGATCACTTGTCCAAATGTTTGAAGGTTGTCTTGTCTCAGTATTGAAAGTAGTTTTTTTTTTTTTTTTTCCCACTGCCTTTTGACATATAAAATTGTAATGGAAATACAATAGTAATTATTTTTTAAAATATTTTTTATTAAAAAATATATTAAAATAATATTTTTTATTTTTAAAAAATAATTTTTGATATCAGCACATTAAAATAATCTAAAAATATTTTTAAAACACAAAAATAAACAATCATTCAAATTCTAAAAAATTACAGTTCTGAGCACTATAAACATTCTCTTGTTTTTTTAAAAAAAATTAAAATGAAAGAAGCCAATAATTTTTTTAAAAAAAATTACAAAATCTAAAAATAATCAAAATACATCAAACAATTAACATCGAAAAAATGTAAATGACAAGCGGACTATGTGAAAAAAATGTACATATACAAAAAATAAAATATGAGTGTAATATATATTAGGTTAAAATCTGAGTGTATTTCATTGGTGAGGACCCAAATGAAATAACATATATACTAGTAGTAATGATTATTTTGTAAAAAAAAAACTTTAAAAAAGTTCGACCTGGCGCGCTGGTGACCTTGATAGCCTTTTTGGGCTTCTTAGGGCTCTATTGTTTCGTCATGAGCTCATGGGCCGTGAGGAGGGCATCTTTTTTCCAGAAAAAAAACCAGACACACAATATGCAGCCCGTTTTATTGATCTGAGAATGAACAACGAGGGAACAAGAGAGCCGCCTTTAGGGCTCCTGCAGCCGCTTTTCACCTTCGACAACAACTGGGTATTGCTAACTTTTTTGTTTTTCTAATTGAATCTTCCAGTACCTAAATTTACACTGCTTCTGCTTTTAGCATGAGGCTTAAATATTCTTTGCTAGGAAAAAATGATTTGGTGGCAAAACCAGTTATAACAGTTTTGATGGGACCATAATTTCATTTTATCCGATGATTCGTATGAATCCTGGATCATTAATGGTGAAATTTGGTGGGTTATTAGGGTTGATTGTGAGGAAGGAACAGTATTTATCTGCATATTCTTTGTGGAAACAAATGTAATTGCTAGGAATCGTGCACAATGCGTATACTTATAAACATCTTCATTAACTGCCCGTGCCCTTTCCCCCTGGCATTTGATTTTGCTTTTTCTGTTTTGGCATTTAACCATTTTTTATGAGCTCTGAATGCTAATGTCAATGTTTAAATTTACAATGTTATGATGGATGGATATTGTTTGCAAAGAGAAGCGAATGAGCATAGAAAAGAGTTAAGATACAGTGGTTGGAAAATGTTATGCATTTGATCTTCATAGTCATAACATCTTGAACAATGGCCATTGTAAGAGTAAGTGGTCCGTGAGTCAACAACTCTCTTTGCAGAAATGCATGACAAAACATTGACTCCTATTTCACCCTTACAATGTCCATTGATTAAGAGGTTATAACATTGTTATCAAGGCGTTTTTCCCCAAAAACTCCACATCAAGTGCAGTTCAAGTTCTCAGAAAAAATGGTCAATGGAAGATTCCAATGTATCCATTCACGGTAAGCATGGATATGGTTCAGGTATCAAATGTGAAGATTATACTGTGTTTCCATGAGGAGATTCTCAAAATGGGAACTTCAAGCGAAATTCTCATTTTCCGTTCAGCAGTGATGTGGTTGTCCATCTTCAAAACAATTAGGCTGCTATACCTCATGTAAGTTATTGCAATACCCAATTTTCCCACCTTAAGGACAGTAGAATCTATTGTTCTCTCTCGACTTTATATGGTGACATGTTTTGGCACTAGGTCATACTTAGGTTCTTCTGTGCATATGGTAGTGCTCTGTAATCAGATTCTCTTACATCTCTCCTCTATAATGAAAGTGGTAAATAGTTTATTGTTGCTGTTGATTTTTTCAGATAAATACTGGCGTATCCTGAAGAAACTTTGAAATTGTCCCGGTGCGCTTCCAAGGGGTTGCTTTTTGGGACTGATTTTGTCAATTTTAAAAGAAAACAACCTCTATAAATTGAGAGGACGAAATCTTTGCCTATTGCTTGTTTTAGGTTCTAAGATTGACGATATCAAATTAATAATGGCATTTGAGATGATGAACTCTCTGCCTATTAGCCTGTTTTAGGCACCAAGATTGACGGTATCAATATAATAATGTCATTTGATTCTGTTGATTGGGGAATTCTTTTCTATTTATTTTAGCCTCTGCAATTCATTTCTAAGTTTGATGATTGAGATCCAGTTGAATCACAGAATACATATTCTCACTTTCATATCTCAACTAATTGAGAGTCAAGATCAGGAAGGGCCGTTTTCCCTTCTCATTTTGTGATTGTCATGTAAATTCTCTTGAGAATGCTTATCAGGAGGCTTATCTCTTCATCAAAGTGTGATACGACACCTCAAGATTTGCTGCTGTTCTTCACAAAAAGAAGTGGTTAGGCTATATTCACTAACTGTAGCAATTCGTGCTGTCACGAATCCAAAACTGACGTGTGGGGTTATTGACAAGGCAATATACAACAAGGGTTCTTATAGCATTTCAAATTCTTGTTTGCTTTCAAAGAATATAACTAAAACAAACAAAGGATTCTTTTCTTGCCCTAACATTCAATTAAATTACTAAATTGAATTCATTTTAATATATTTATATAAACTTATAGATTATATAAGCATGGTTCTCAGTTAATATAAAACTGAATTCTATATAAAATAAGTATAATATGTAATGTAAGATCCTATTATACTAATGTTTAATATTATTTATTATTAAATAATAAATTTAAAATAATATTATTGTTTCTTTTTATGGTATATATCTATAGGTATTATATTACATGTATAATATCGGTATAGTATTTTATATATTCCTTTTACACTGATGTTGATAAAAGAAAAAAGTTTAGCCCAAACATGTGCCGATGCTTTATTCATGAAATTGATTAGCTGTTCTGAATTCATATGCTGTGTGATGAAGGTGTTGCAGAATGTACAAGGATATTTGAAGGTCAAGGAGATGGGATGAGCTCATGCCTGCCATGAATACGAGAGAGATCCTTCAAGTTTAGGAGAAAAGGTGTGGGAGTAAATCAGCAGAGATGGTCTGCGGACAGGTTGTTTAGGCTGATTGGTTGCGTCTATTTATGCGTTGCGCCGATGAGATTTCAATGGAGCAAATTCTTAGCTAGCTCTTCCTTTTTCTGGACCGTCTATCTTTCTTACACAATCTTAAACATGTACCGTCACCGGAGATGTGAAAGCTGGGATGGTTCAACAACAAAGAGGGAATACACATTCTGTGAACAAGGAAATCCGAATCTGTCCTCTTTTTTTAATTTTTCTATAAACAATTCATGTCTACCACACAGTTTTATAGTTGAGTAGTCAATTAAAAGATTCTGGAGCAAAATGTTAAAGCATCTAGTAAAAACGACGTCTCCTGCCTTGAATTCGAAGTGTAGGCAGGTTGTCAGTATCGTTCTGGCCACACAAATCCATGGAAGATGGAGGACGGGTGGGAAAAGATGTCCTTGCAGTTTTTCCCTGTTCCATCCACCACCACAACAACATGAATAAACGTTTTAGGGTTGAAGCTAAGATAATTCTTTGAATTTGAAAAGGTATCTTTACTTGTTAACAACATTAAAAAAAATGATAAAATAACAGTTTTTTTAATAAATAAAAATAGCAAAGTTTACCAAGTGTTGCTATTAGAAAATACTAAATGTTAAATTGTCTTTGATGAAAATAGCAACATGTAAAAAAAAATTTTACATTGATATGATATAAGGAGAGAGAAAAAAAAGATGGTGACTTTAAAGATATAAAAAAAACTTTACGAGATGATTTTAATGGTATTAAAAAACTTACCAACGGTTATTAAAGTTGGTTATATTTGTCGTCTAAAAATAATGAGTAGCTCATTTTAGTTATTGATTGTGATTTCTGTTAGTATTGTTAAATTTATCCCGTCAAGATTTTTTTAAATATATTAATAATGTCTTAATTAAAGCTTTATTATATCTTTGAGAACTTTTTTTTTTCTAATCATAATTTGTGTTGGTCTATTTCACCATTTCTTTTACATTTTATATTTTTGAATATGACAAATTTGAATGTTGCATTATTCCATCATAGCATGTACAAACTATGTTATTTTATTAATTTTTTAAAAAATTGTGTTATTTTATTAAAAAAAACATTTACAGAGTGCTAATTTTTTTAAAAAATCAATTTGAAAATAATAAAGTAGAAGAGGTTTACCTTAAAAAAAAAAAAAAAAAAACTGACCGATCATCCCATTAAATCCAAGTTTTTGATACTCAAATATATCTTAGCCAGCCAAATCGTGGCCTCTGCATAAAATATTGCACTCCACCGCGACCGTAGCTCACCCCCACTGTTAATTGGTAAAAAAAAATAAAGGTTCACAGATTTATAGTGAAAGATCTGTGTACAGTACACAGATTACTTACAGTTTGATGCGCCTTATATCACCTTTTTGTTTTTCTCTGTTTCCTTTTTTTTTTTTTTTTAAGAAAGCACTTTATCATGGAAGAAAAAACCCATATAAAAATGTTGACTAATAAGACAGATATCATGTACAAGACTACAGGTATGTCTATTCCAAATTTGTTAAAAAAAAAAAACCTTGCATTCTTGCTTCCAACCATGACCAAGAAATTAAAGCACCGAGGTTAGTAAAACCTGAATTAAGCTAGAACCCTAATAAACCAGCTTAGCTGGAGTGAATTGACCAAAGACATTCCAACAAGAATCTCTGTTAAAGTCAAAAAATGATTTAACAAATCAATGGCCAATCAAATCCAGTGTACAGCTAAGAACTTTCTCGTTAATTGGATACTTTGATCACTAGTGGACTCCACTCCCTATATTCGCGCCACGCGGTTCGGTAACTAGAAAACCCTACTATTTCTAATGGCTTCTGTTTTGAGCACAAGACAGTTGGGTAACAATTCCCTGAAATCTTTAATGTCATAATGCGATCAAGCATGGAGATTTCAGTGAAAGGGACAAAATAGGTGAATAAGTTTAAGCAAATTGGTGGGAAAAATATGGCATGGCTGCCAGAAAGATTGAAAACAGGTAGAACTCTTAAAGATTACTATGCAGGGTATTATCAGGATAGTGTGTGTGTGTGTGTGTGTGTGTGTGTGTGTAACTCAATCTGCAAGGGATATGGCCGCTCAGTCACCAGCCATTAGGGTTTTCTTCTTTCACTTGACGAGAATTCTTCATCTATCTGCATTGCAGTGCTACACAATATTTTTTGTTATTACAGGAGAGCTATAGCGAAGAAATAGGTAAATTCATTGACGGAGAACAAAGAAAGGGACAAAAGGGCCTGCAACGAGAGCAAGAAGAAGACATCCTTTTACATATACTAACAAGTTACAAGCCAACTCATACAAAACCCAGTTGCTAGCATGCTCTTTTAGCAGACCTAACTTCACCTAGTCATCACGCAAAACCAAAGGAGAGAATCCTAACATGGACAATGACGAGAAATTACACAGATGCCATCATTACTCTTCACACTGCTACAGCGAACTTAATAGGGTACATGTTTCCACTGAAAGAGCCAAAAACAATTATCTTTGAAATCCCTTCTCAGAGTAACCGATGGTTTTCGAGAAGCACTAGAGCATTGGATTCACAGTTCTGTTAGATTTCTTAATCAGAAGACAGAGCCAATCTGTTAAAAACATCAGAGACATGCCTCATCGTAGGCCTCCTCTCTGGGCTGCTATGAACACAAGCCATTGCAATCTTCAAAACTGCAATAATCTCTTCTTCCTTGTCCACATCTGGAGCCAAATAGGGGTCTAAGACATCTGCAAGTGGTTTCTGCTCTTCAATGCAAAGCTGAATCCAGTGAACGAGATACATCTCAGAGGTACCAACATGGACCATTGACGATCTTCCTGTGATCATTTCTAGTAGGATAACTCCATAAGAGTAAACATCCCATTTCTGTGATGGTTTTAAAACTTTTAGCGCTTCAGGAGCCTGGTAATAAGATCCCAAGTTTGTAGATGAAACTGTAGCAACTTCTGAGCTTGGCGCACCCTTTTGTTGTCTCTCTTGCGGTTTCTCTGAGGCTATTCGATTAGATTCCAGGGTTGGGGACCCTCCAGCAATGGTAGCGAGTCGTCCAAGCCCAAAATCAGAAATGTGTGGTTCCATGTTCTGTCCAAGAAGTACATTACTTGGCTTCAGATCTCCATGAACATATTTTTTAGGGCTGAATTCGTGAAGATAAACCAAGCCCTTTGCAATTCCCTTTATGATTTTCAACCGATCAGACCATGATAATGGGGTATATGACACCATTCCAGGCTTCCCTATTGACATTAAAGAATCAAAACATTCAAAATAACAAAAACATTAAACCAACAAATAAAATATTGCGTGAGCAAACAAAAATAAAACCTACTAATTAGGGAAAATGAGGCAAAAGAAAATTTGCTCCGGTGGCATGATGGTTTCTGGAACTTACCATGAAGTGCTGTGGCAAGACTCCCATTCGGTATGTAATCATAGATGAGCAACTTCTCATCAACAGACCAGTAATACGCTCTGAGAATTACAATATTAGGATGCCTTAGCTTGCCAATTGCTTCCACTTCTGTTTGGAATTCCTTAAATCTTTGAGAGCCCCCCTCGCCCAATCTTCTCACAGCTAAAGTATGCCCATCTTCAAGCACAACTTTGTAAACAATTCCAATTCCACTCTTCCCTAAAACAAAAGCCGATGCCTTAAGCAGCTCATCCAAATCAAAAGCCACCTGCGCATCTAGTGGCACGAGATCATACTGCTCCACGTTCTCAGATAGAGTCTCGGACTCATCCTTCCTAAAGCAAAAGCACTCTCTCCTTTTCTTCCCTCCCTTCTCAAAACCATAACTATTCCCATCCCTATCCTTACTACGCTGACAAACCCTTGAATAACAATACGAAAACAACAATCCAGCAAGGCAAATTCCGATGACATCACTAACAATTATTGCAACAACAGCAGTCTTACTCAGTCCTCTTCCTTTCTCACTCTTTCTGCCATTGTTATCTGAATCTTGAGGGGGAGAGTTGTTAGGCAGAAAAGGGATTGATGAAGGTGCAGCTGCACCATCGGTGTCTGAAGAACATGGATTTTTCAATGGAGGGCCACAGAGACCAGGGTTTCCAATAAATGCTGTTGGTCCTCTGTTCATTAGAGCACCGGTTTGAGGTATTGGACCACTCAAATTGTTATAAGTTAGATCAATATAAACCTTCTCAGGAAGGTTTCCAAGGCTAGCTGGGATTGAGCCAGTAAAGAGATTGTGTGACAAGTCAGCAGTTCCTTGTAAGCTAGACAAATTTCCCATATCACTAGGAATTGAACCATTGAATTTATTAAATGAAAGATCAAGTTTTTCAAGAGAAACCAAACTAGCACCAAACCCAACTGGCAAAGAACCAGTGAGATTGTTTTGGCTAAGATCAAGGGCCCTAAGTCTCTTGCATAGAACAAATGATGTAGGTATAGACCCATTGAAGAAATTCTGGGATAAATCCAAGGTTTGAAGGTACTTAAGCTTGCCAAATTGATTTGGCAAAGACCCAGATAAGGAATTACCATAAAGGACCAAACTTTGGAGTCCTTGAGCTTGAAAGAGCTCAGCAGGCAAACTACCAGAGAACCTGTTATTCCTCAAATTTACATGTCTAAGGTCAGAGAGTGACCCAAGAGCAGGAGGAAGAAACCCATAAAGTCTCTTCTTTGGAATGCTAACAGACATAACTTTAAAGTCCTTGCATGTAACCCCATTCCATGAACAGGGGTTATCATCGGAGGAGTTCCAGTTACTCAAAGACCCTTCTGGGTCTTCATAAATGGACTGCTTAAATGACAAAAGTGCGTACCCTTCATTATTCAAACAACTCACTAGACTATGACAGTTAAAGAGAGCAAGAAGCAGCAAAATCAAAGAAAACATGTCTCCAAACAAAGTGACTGTTGGAGGGTGCAAAATGCAAAGGTAGCTGGGGCGTGAAAGGCAAGGGGCTTACCTTTCAGAAGCAGAAAACCAAGTGAGAAAGAAGAAGGCCTGAGAGAGGCAATGGAGACCCCCTCTATCCGTGTGTGGGAAAGAGAGGGGGAGAGAGAGAAGGGGGGTGTGAGTGTCACAGGCAGGAGAGAGTGTTGAAGAAGGGTAAGGGTTATTTTGGTAAAGCATAGACCAGACCTTGGGAAGATAGATAATTTTAGTGAGAGACGAAAACAAAATGGGAAAAGCAAAAGTTGTTGAGACTTCTTCACACTATTACAGATCTAAGAAGGCTTCTTCGATTTCTCTTCCGGTCAATTTATCGTGATATTTTCAGAAAGCTACTCCATCTCCATGTAAATTACTAACATGAGCGTGCTCTCTTTTGCTTTCTGGGGAGCTCCCTGTAATGTTTGCTTTTGGCAAGGTCCTGTCTAGCCGTCTCTTTGCGTTCAAGCAAGAACATATTTCCGGACATAATTAAACGTTTATAGTGATTGACCCCTTTATGTTTTCCATGAGATTTTAGTTTTCGAGGATAGAAGCTTTCTTTCACAAGAGAGTACATAATTTTGCAATGGATGCATGAAAAAAATGTACTAAAATAATTGAAATCATATGAATATTTCAGCTATCACAACATACAGATGAAATGACGTTGTAGATTTAGAATTGATTTAACCATCATTGATTATTGCAAAGAAGAGTAAATCTATAATTCTCTAGGGGGGAAAAGGTGATTCTTTCTTCATGAAAGTCCTACATTGCCTGGGGCATGCATAGAGCCTAAGCTAATTTCTTTCCGTAAAAAGACGTGGAATTAATATCAAATTACCCAATAAACTGACAGAAGCAATGAATTGGATAGTCATGATGATCCCACGTTGGTTATAAACCGTTAAGGAGACAGAAGCCATGATTATGGTCACTTTGAACCCAGCAGTGATCATATTTTATACAGCAGAAATTCACTATGATTCAGAACCGATTCCATTTCCATAGCTGGGATCTCGACTGCTAGAGTAACATCGGCCAGGTTTTAATCATAAATCCAGTACAATCAAACGAAAACAGATGGTCCTGATCTTTCTTTCATTTTTAATTGGCGGGACCCTGGCGAATGACACCTCGTGAATGCATGCACACTACCTGTAAAGGAGTCGATTCCATATCTCGTGATAGGAAAATGTTAAACCTAAGAGATGAATTCAGATATGATAATAAAATAGCCGTTTGACGAGTGGGCTATAAGAGCAGAGTGGTGAACCCCACTGTAGACTTTAGAATACTTTATGGCTACGACCACAGAAGAGGAGGTGGTGAAAGAAAAGGT
>Ga0325414_1002363_pt1 | contig 19043 bp, 15 predicted proteins | sample PopdelMetagenome_8_FD_206183 | JGI IMG/M metagenome (GOLD analysis project Ga0325414, IMG submission 206183) | Populus deltoides microbial communities from Bellville, Georgia, United States - Leaf-PdKOR-R3 | ecosystem: Host-associated > Plants > Phyllosphere > Phylloplane/Leaf | place: USA... | reverse complement strand
GGAGATCTGGAGTTTAAAGTGGCCATTGAAATCAATTTAAGCACGAATGATTATAAAAGAAAAACTATGTGAACAGGCTGGCCAACATGGATCAGATCCAAAAGTTGGGTTATTTTTTATGCATGAACCGAAGTCTTAATCTCTTGGTATAATAAGCATGGCCCAGATTATTTGAATTCACTATGCAATTTTTTTTTAAAAAAATAAAAACATATATTGAATTAAAAATATTTGTTCTTCCAAGAAAAATTATTGAATTTTTTATTAGAGGTAATGCGGTTTTTATTTTATGACTCATTAGTCATTGTTGAATTGATAAGTTATATTTTGTCTTTTAATATTTTTAAACATAGAAAAATTATTAAATTATTTTTAAAAACAAAAAAAAAATTGAACTAATATCTAAGGGCTTTCTCTTATTTTCATCTTGGTTTTTTTTAGTTATAATCAAAACTAAAAAAGAATTTAGTATTTTAATAAATATAAAATATTATTTAAAAAACAAAAATAATTGCACATGTTGGACACACGTATTTTTTAAGCAACGTGTAAAGGAGGTATCGCTCCCAAATGGTTGCTTTTTGGATGACATTCGAATTGTCTCAATTGTCCCTCCATCCTTAGTCCAGCACATACGATCAACGGAACTCCGATTTAGCAGCAATGTGCCTTTTTCTTCTTCTTTTTTTTTTTTGCTGTTCTCTTCCTTGATTGTCGAGCATGACATTCTAAATTTTCAAATCAACCTTTATATTTATTTTTTTTCTTCATATTTAGTCCCTTTTATTTTAATTACAATTTTTTATTTGAAAAAAATCTATAAAATTGGAATTTTTCTCAATTTTATCCCCCTTTAATTTTTTATTTGTCTGATTTGATCCTTATTTTTTTAATTGCTAATTTTTTCATCTGAGATAGTTTTTTAAATTGAATTTTATTATAATTTCATCATCTTTCATTTTTTTTTCCTATTAGATTTGACTATCATTCTTTTTATTGCTTTTTTTTTTATTTTTGTAAATTTTTTAAATTGATATTTTTTATTTACTTTCATTCTGTAACATTAAATTGATAGGAGTTGAGCTTCTTATTTGATCCTGAGGCTAGGACTTTAAAGGTTGCAAGTTTGAGAGATTAACTCGAGTTTATAAGATTTTTCTGGTTTTGCTAGGCAAGTTTTTAAAATTGATTTTTTTTTTCAATTTCATCCTTCAACATTAAATTGATAGAGAATTGAGTTTCTTAAATGAGCTTGTGTCTAGGATTTCACGGATTGCAAGTTTGGAAGATTAACTCAATCTTATGAGATTTGTCCGAGTTTTCTTGGGTTGTTTTTTTAAAAAAAACAAAACTCATGATTTTTCAGTTTTATTTTTTAATAATTATTTAATAGGAGATTGGGTTCCATTTTTATTTTTATCTTGCTTCATATAGGATTTTTCACTAATCTTAAAAATTACACGGGTTATCTCAGGTCTTTTTATTTTTCATTCTTTGTTAAATTTAGATTTTTAAAAAAGTTTTGTTTTTGAATTAAAATAAATTGATTGATTAAATATAAGCATGGGATGTTCACTTCATAATATTTTGTTTGGTTTGTTTTCTAAATTGTTGCTCTGGCAATACGTGCAATATCTTTCAGTGTTAACAAGATACTATATAAGTAGGGGTGATATAAAAAGCTTATTTTATATTGGTGAAGGGTTTATGTGATATATAAAATTTATTCAAATAGTTTTCCCTACATGTCAAATTGTAAACTTGGTCAAACAATTTAAATTGGTTGATAGATTATTTCCTTGTTTTAGCCTAAAAAAAATAGAGACAATATTAAAAAAAAAGGGGAAATTCTACCTTAAACTAATAAGATAGTACTTAACTTTTTGATAGTTTTTGTTTGATTGGGTTAATTTATCATATATGTGATTATTATTGTGATTTAGTTGAATTTTTGTTTCCTAGAATATCATAGAATATTCTAAGAGTTTTGACAAAATGTATGTTTTGATTTGTAAGAACTTAATTAATGATTAAATTGTATTTATTATAAAATATATATGATGATTAAAAAACTTTCAATCAAGGACTTTGAGGAAAAAAAAAAAAGAATCTAGGTAAATTTTTAAAACAATCTCAAGAACCAGAAAGTATATAAACAGAAATTTCATGATGCAGGAATATAAATAATAAAGGAATTATGCGTGTTTTAGCAAGCAACTTCGAAGATCCAATGCTTGGTCAATACTCCTCTGTGGCAAATGCTGCTGCTCATGTGTTGTGTGGTCCATCTCAAATTCCTTGCTTTCTATTTTGCTGATGAGACCACAGATTTGGCATCTTTTGCTGCTATGCTTCTAGCTACTGCAATGGGTGCTGGGTTTCCATCTCCATTGGAGTAAGGTGCAAGAACTGCAGTTCTACAAACGTTTTTGTCGAGCTCAAATCTCCATCCTCGATTGCTTTTTGCCCCCATCCACAAGTGTTCGACGTCAGAATTACGTCGCCTTTTCTTCTTTTTTGTGGTTAATCTACCCATGCAATCAATAAATATAAACTGGAAACACACAGCTCCGCCATGCACCGGTTACCGTCGTCGGTATCGGAACAACCCCCTAAGAACTTTACCAAACAACCAGTTTAGGGTTCCTGTGCATTTCTGCTGGAAAGTGGCTGCAATTATCATATACGAGTGAGGTGATGAAACATTCCCTACTTTAAGAACATCCCCTGCTTTAAGAACACGTTAAGATCTTTTCATTAATCATTGGTACATAGAAAAACCAGGATTTTTTTAGTAGTTATCCACATTACCACAAATCCACACAATCAATCTCAAGAGTCACTATACAACCATTCTAAACCTTCACCAAATAACAACATAATTTACATTCTTTTCCATGATCCAATAATTTTTTACATTAAAAGTACTTCATCATCAAAATATAAGACATAATTAAATTCTAAAGGTTAAAATAAACTAATTACATGTATTTTTCTTTTAACTTAACGAATACAAAAATATAATATCAGTTTCAACTTAGCTAATTACAGGAATTCAACTTATTTATTTTTCATCCATTCTGAATATTACTAATTGGACTTATTTCATCATCAAGTTACAGGTGAGGCACATAAAGTAGGTGTATGGCGCTGTGATTGCGGTTGCTAGCAAACGTTGTTGTAAAGTGTTTGGTTAAATATTAACTACACTTTTATTACACGTGGGTCCCACCCGAAACTGAGGATAGACCTCAGTTTGTGGAAAGTAATTTCCAATTGTTTTTCTCATGGTTGTGTTCTCATCTCTCTCACCGCCACTGCAGAATTAATTAATATTGCAAAACTTTCCCAACCCGAGAGCTCATCTCCATTGATATGGAAAAATCCTATCATTTCCCAAATTTCATCCTTTCCCTTTGTTCCCTTCTCTTGTCTCTTGCCAAAAGACAACGAAACCATTGCAAAAGTTTTCAAAAACAACCTAAGAGGTTCAATTATTCAGATGTGTAAAAATCCTACCCTTATTTCCTAAAGTTAGACGTCAGGGAGAGTGTTCATCCTTGTCCCCCTCTATTCCCTTCTCTCATCTCCTTCTAAATGACAACGAAAAGGGTGTCTTCTTCTTTCAAACCATCTTCTTTCAAGCAATTGTAATTTGCCATGTTCCCCTATGTCCCTTCTTTTTTCAAATAAAGATCTGTCACCTTCACCGATATAAATTGTGCCGAGAGGTTTCTATTGTTTCTGTTTGCAAAAAAAAACAGCAGATCCGTGCTGAGAAAACTCACATGGGAGAGAGAACCGTAAGTTCCTACCTTATCTCCATCTTCATTTTTTTTATTTAGCTCTAAATTTAATTTATATTTTGCTTCATGAAATCTGTTTACTGTGCATAATTATATGTTGTTCTGCGTTGAAATCGATTTCCTAGTTGGTCATCTACTAGTTTACACTGCTGCTGCTTGATTTTTTGTTTGTTTACTGGAAACAATGTGATTCATCCATTCTGATTATTGTTGAATCTGATAAACAATAGAGTTCTTTACAAGTGTTTTTTTCTTTTTAAATTAATCTCAATAGTTGTGTGATTAACTGAGGGGAAAAGTTATTTCATTTGTGCTTTGCTTAATCCGTTTACGTTAATGAATAGAGTAGTTTTTGTCATCCTCTAATTACGCAAAAAACTCATGTAATGCTGAACTTTAGATTTACAGTATCACTTTTTACAGCCATTTTCAACATAAATGTTTTGGTTTTTACCTTGCCACAAACTTTCCTGGGAAATTTTAATTCCAGATAACTATAGTTAACCATGGCCTGCGATGCAAGGATAGAATATTGCAACGAAATTAATTGTGACGTACTTCAATTCTATTGCCTTATGAGCCTTTTTGTTTGTCCTACAAAACCTATGTTCTGTATTTGCTACATTGAATTGAAAAGCAAAGAGTATGTTTTCATGTGCTTCAGTTTATGTCATTGAGAGATGAACCCAATCTCACTTGTTTAAGATAACCATAATAAGATAAAATAGATGTTTCATTGAATATGGATTGGAACTATAAAATTAAAAACATCTCCCAAAACATAAAGCTTAAATTGACAAATATGTCTAAAATAATTATTGACTTGAGCAATTTCACCTTAAGAGAGGAATCACCAACAAGCAAGCATGATAAAAAAAAAAAAAAAACATAGATTATTCTATTGTATTGGTTGAATCCATAGTTATATTTGTCCCTCCAAGTAATTGATATCATTGATTGTTTTCTTTTGTTATATGTTTTAAAAGATATCATAGAAGGTCTTGAATCTTTGGATAAGGCTGTTGAACAAAGGAAATGTTGCATATATTTTGTGATCTATGTATTAAGGCCATTGATATGGGAATAAAACCTAATACTCATTTTGATAAAACGGGGTGGAAATTTCTTATAACATCATTCAAAGAACAAACTAGCCATGCATTCACTAAAACACGACCGAAAAACAAATGGGATGGATGCAAAAAAGATTGGAGGATATAGACAAAGTTAGTTTCTAAAACTGTTGTCGGTTGGAGTAGTGAATTAGGAACAATTTCAACTAGCGATGAGTGGTGCAAAGCAAAAATTCAAGTCAATTCCTCATCATCCTAACAATTTAATTTATTGTTGTCAAATTTTGAAAAAATGTTCAATTTATGATCCTTCATTACTTACTTGTACTTATTACATGTAGGAAATTAGAGGAGCCAAAAAATTCAGACAAAACGATATTGAACCGTCTTTGAAGATTAAATTTGACATAATGTATTCCAACATTATCGCAACTAGAGAGTTTGCATGGGCTCCTTCATCAGGAGTACTTGGTGGTAATGATGTCAATCTTGGCACAAGCAAAGCCAACATTGATGGTACTTATTTCAAAGAAGGAAACGATGATTCAGAGAAGGATGGGATTCTAAATTTGGACACTGAAATGTCTCAAATGGTTGGTGGGGTGAATATGTCAAGCAACAGCAACACAAAGAGCAGTAGAAAAAGAAAGAACGAGGTCCTTCTAAGGTTTGAGGTAGAAAGAAGAAAACATCTGGAATTGGTGTTCAGCTGCTGTCAAGGTAGGATCAACTATTTGAGAGTATATCGACTAGGAATGATTCAACTTCTTTGATGATGATTTTCACGACTTTGCTACGGAGTATCTTAGTTTAAGAAGGAAAAGAGAAATGTAGTCCAGTATAAGTGATCTTGAACGGAAGTTGAAATGGTTGCAGCGAATGTATGCACGAAGTAAACGTGCTTAGCTAACATGGTATGATTACATTTTCTTAAAGTTAATCAATTAACTATAGTCAAGTTCTAGCTAAATGCATTGTGTAATGTTATTTGACATGATTGATAATTTATTTATACATGCTTATTTTATTTTTGCAAAATAATGTGATGACAGTTTTGAAAAGAGTAGTTTCCAGTTGTCAAAGTTCGTTTGAGTCATTATATTATTCCACATTTCATGTTGGAGATATGGGCATATCCATTGCGGTTAGTTTTTTACTGTTGTTGTATTTATGGACTTTTTATGTGAGATATTGGACTGTTGAGTTGCATGTATTTTTTTTATTCAAATTCATATTTCAGAGATTAATTGTTGTATTTATGGACTTTTTATGTTAGTTATCGGACTGTTGAGTTGCGTGTATTTTTTTTTTTTAATTCATATTTCAGAGATTAGTCGTTGTTTCAAAATAGATCATTTTTTTAATTTTATGTCTGTCGCGTTATTGCGTTGATTAGCTCGATGTTATTTAAGTCAATGTAGACAGATAATATTAATTGTGAGTATAATTATTTACGGTATCAAAAAATAAATGGTACAAAAGTTAAAGATACAGCTGCAAATGAAAATGATGCATGTTATGGTTTCAGAGTGCAGAAATTCAAAACATATAAGGACTAAAATGTAGAGTAATGGAAACAAAACAGTAGGGCCAAAGCATCTTGAATAATTGAAGGAGGACAGTAGTTTTATTGGAATCACGTGAAAGTATCAACATTCTACCTACAAAAGAACATCTATATGTTCATTTTACAGCTCATACATGTCAGAACACAATTATTTTGAAAGCAAAATATTTCAAAAGAGATGTAGACATCATTTAAATTTTTCTATATAAGAAGGGATGTGTGTTTCATGTTTTCCAATGTCATAACATCCTTCAGAACAAACCTCTCAATTGCATTTGATACAAGCAAGTGGAACACCCTTTTTTTTGCTTTACAAGTATGTAATAAATGATTTCTCACTAAATCTTTGATTTCATTTTTTTTAACTGAATGATATTTAATTACTTATAGTATTTTATTAACAACATACTAATTTTATTTATTTATATGTAATTGAAGATATGGATGATCCATGGTTTAATGTCATATTTAACGAAGATTTTGATGACAATTATGATAATGTAATGAACTGCATTGTAAACCACATTAATTATCCTAATTGTGAAAGTAGTGGTGCCTCAGTTGCTGATGCTGAAGATGACAGTGATGGAAACAACAACAGTGACGACGACAACAACAACAACAACAACAATGATGACGATGACGATGATGGTGACGGTGACGGTGACGGTGACAGTGAAAGTGATGATGATGAATTTATTTTAAGGAGGCAATTTGATATGAATAAATTAATTATATGCACGGCCGGAGCTATAAACATGTATTAATTAATTATATGCATAAAGAATCATGTATAGTTTCATACAACATAGGGATGCGTTGGTTGAATGAGGTTTTAAGAGGTCATTGGAAACGATGTGTTAATATGTTTAGAATGGACACAACTACTCTATTGAGTATGTGCAATGATTTAGAAACGCATTATGGCTTAAAACCTTCAAGAAGAATAAGTTTTATTGAAAAGGTGACTATGTTTCTATTTACAATAGGAGTAGGGGCGTCAAATATAAAAATGCAGGAGAGATTTCAACATTCAAGTAAAATTATTAGTGGATGTTTCAAAGAAGTCCTGAAATCATTATGTTTGTTTGTTGTAAAAATCATAAAACTACTAGATCCATAATTTACGAGCACACCAAAAACAATTACAAGGAATCCAAGATATATGTCACATTTCAAGGTAAGATGAATTTCTTTTTAACTAAGTTGTTTAAATGAATATGAAATATTTTATTAATGATTATGATTACTTTTTTTTTTTGTCCTGTAGAATTGTGTCCGTCTAATTAATGGCACACATGTTCGTGCTTGCATATCATTCGATAATCAAATTCTATTTATTGGAAGAAAAGGTGTATCAACATAAAATGTCATGGCTACTTATAGTTTCAACATGCAATTCATGTTTGTGTGGGCAGGATGGGAAGACAGTGCACACGATACGCGTATTTTTCTTGAGACTATTGACAATAGCAGTATAAAATTTACAAAACACCAGAAGGTTGTGGTTTGAAATAAATTGAAGACTCGGTAGATGAGGGCATATAATTTATTTTTATTTTTTTGTAAAAAAATAGCATGTTGTTCTTATTTGCAGGGAAATGCTATTTGGTTGATGCTGGATATCCCAATGAGTTTAGGTATTTTGATCCCTATAAAGACAAGAGGTATTACTTACAAGAATTTAGGCGTCGTGGACAACCAAGCAGGCGGGAAGAAGTGTTTAATCATGCACACTCATCACTACGTAACATGATAAAACATTATTTTGGGGCATGGTAACAGAGGTGGGGAATTTTGCAAAAGATGTCTGCTTATCTATATAAAATACAAGTTGAGATTGTAGTTGCATCAATGGCACTACATAATTATATTAGGAGATCGCAAGATGATGAGGTTTTTTTGAATATGATCACAATTCCAATTTCATTCCATATGACTTTTTACCTGCTATTGTACCTCGCTCACCTATTCAAGGATCGCAGAGACCTTCAGATATGAATTTTGTACGCGATGGAATTGTAAATAGTTTGATAGGACAATGAAAAAATGAAAAACTTTTAATAATGTATAAGGATTATTCATTTCATTATGTAATCATAATTATAAAACAACAATGTTTTGCCATTTTATATATACATATACATTCTTTTAAGTAATTTTACAATCAAACCTCATACAAAAAACATATTAACAAAACACAAGAAAATATTATTTTTTTTTTAATCACAACAAACTTTAAAACAAACCTCATAAAGAACAATTTTTATTAAACAAATTTTTTAAAATCACAACCCCTATACCAAATAGACTCAAAATATTACCCTTCTCAAATGGAGGTTGAGAAATACCTGATCTAAAAATACACTTGAGAGCCACAGATGCTGCGAAAACAGCACGCACTTTTTCATTCAAGACCAAGTTGCAGGAAAACTAGCATTATAACCTCCAATTTGAAGAAATTGCATTTGCACAATCATTCACAGCTTCTGGTGGCGAATTATTTTGAGCGACGACAAAATAAACAGAAATACACATGAGCGGGCACACCCACAGACAAAGGAGGGAGATTTCAGCTGCTGGTCGGGGAAAAAAGGAATAGTACTGAATCTTATTGTCACAAATATCGTTACAATGGTATGGAGTTCTCTCATTCGAAGCTAAGCTAAAACATCTACAAAATTAATGGGGGGCCTAGAAACACAATTAACACTGGCAGTTACACTAATGACACAAAAACCATCGCTAGGAATATTGGCAGCAAGTAATTATCATGTCAAGAGGCGGGGGAACCAACAGAGGAGATGAAAAGCCTTTTTTTAGACACCATTCCTTTCAGATGGTGAACCCAGGGTCTTTCCAACATTGGGGTGATCAAACAGCAAGATTGTTACCATGACACTGATCCAGCTGAAAATAAAAAGAAACAGGATTCAAGTCATGCTAAGCAAATTGCGCACCCACAGCTATGCAAATTACCGAGCGTCCCTTTGGCCCAACCATGAAAAATTAATCACCTTTAATAAACTACTTGCGTCTTGCAAAATGCTTTCCACCTACATCCTCAAAATTTTGCAAGCAAAACAGGATTTTGCAGTAGTATTGCCATTACTGTCAATCTGAAATTGTTCTTAATTCGGCCACCAAGCGAGCCTTGAAAGGTCTGCCGAGGAACCTCTGGCACTATCAGATCCTTTAAAACTGATGCCAAATTCAATTTGGAAAGATGTATAGTACAACCACTGCTTCCCAGTAATCAACATTGGATACCAGGCATCAGCTTCTCCAAGCTTCCATGAGTAATCATATTAATTCCTTGACTTTCCATAATAATATTCAGTCTTGCAGAACAACAGCAGGGAAACCAAACAGATCCCTGAAATCTTCCTCTCAAACCTTCAAGAATATTTACTGTGAAATTATCACACTTAACTAGAGTGTCTCCCATCAGCTCCTATATCAAGTGGACCACAACAATCAATGCTGTCTTGATGATGCTCATATGATGTGCATGAATCATCTTGAACATCGAAATCATCTGCATTATTCCCAGAAATTTGACTGAAATGTTTATGTTCAGGATCACCAGCACGATCACCATGATAAATCCCAACTTGTGCTCCTGAAAAATCATCTACATCCCCCTCATACTCCTCATCAGTTGCAACTTTATGGACAACATTATCAACACCATCTTGAGAAGCAACAACTTCATCCTCATCCTCAACATATTCATTGCAATTCTCTGTATGGTCCTCTTGACAATAAGCGGAGGAATCTTGACCAGCCAGGGATTCCACTGCAGAATTCTCATCGTTCTCTATTGCTTCACCCTCAATTCCTTGCCATTCATCATCATCACTATCAATATTTAGTGGGTCAAACCTGTTCTGCTCAGCACGTTTCCGGAGCATGAATACATTGAAATAATAATTGACAAGGTCTTTTGTTGTTCGGGAAGGAAATGTCACCGACAGATTGTCCCAAAAGTTTCTGCCTAACGATACAGGATTAGATAAGACAACCTCATGGAAGATTTGCTCTTCCTCGACAGTCCATTTATTTGCAACCACTTCTCCCATATCACAGAACCCCAACCCCTCAAATATCTCTTCCCCAAGGTTTTCCCTAAGTTTCAGCCTAGCTTCTGAGACATGTTGTTTTATGCATCTGATAGAACCTGCATCGGGGCACCCACAGTCACCTTTGGTGGCTTCATAACAATAATTTGCAGGTACTTCCAGTTCAGGCATGGGAAGGACACAAGTGCCCATCAGATTCTCCTCATAACAACCATCAATTATAACACCTGGGCTAGATGACTGTGCATGTGCAACTTGAAGGTTAGACTCATCTAGCTGGTTCAGGGAGGTGCTTGAACCCTGTGAGCCCCACTCCGGAACATTAGCTTGATGCTCTGGTCCAATTGAAACCGACTTCCGAAAAGGATAATCAAGAGATGAGCAGGCCTCATCAGGGTCAAGTAAAGGCCTAAGCTGGTGGCCATCGTCAAAATATTCTGGGAAGAATGATAAATTATCTGCTTCAAGAATCCCATTGCTGATCCACAAAAACTGCGGAAAACAACCATTGTCACCAGTTTCAAACTCCTTGCTGGTTCCATTTGAATATTCAGTGACCAAGTCACTTGCAGACCTCCCTACATCTTGACACTCTCTGTAAGTGTCATCACCTTCATCATCATGTTGAAAGCAAGTCAGATATATAAACTAGGAAACTCCATGAAAGAATAAAAATATGGCATGTGATTATGGGAACACATGAAAGTGATTTAACAAACACAAAAATGAGTTTTTTAATCCCTATATGATCTGTAAAACTAGAATGTAAGCATCTTCCAGCGAATTTGTAAATTTGTAGACTTCTAATATGCAAAAAATATGACAGATAAGGTCCAGAATGAATTTGTTGCCCAGAATTATCATAACCATAGCAAGCATATAACAGCAGTCATCATGAAAAATCCACCAATAGACTCTTACAAAGTCAATGGTATAATGATTGATTATCCAAAATCTGCATCCTATAAAAGCAAGAATTTCATCCATAAGGTCCTTTTCAGTATCAAATCATCAGATTGGGCAGGCTAGATGAATAGGGAAAGAGACTCAAAAGTAATTTACTCCACAGTCCGCATTGTAAGAAGGTTCCGAGTACAAAGAATACTCATAAGTGACAGACACTACCAACAGTCCATTACCTGAAACTAGATGTTTCTGGTGAGCATTGTCAAGTGGAAATATAGGAGCAAACTGATCAATATGCTCCATTTGCCTGGGGTGCTTACAAGCAACCTCATATGAATTATCATCAGCAAAAGCACGTTTCTGAATCATTTTAATTTTGGCTGCATATCAGAATTATCTTTTATCGTATTAGCAACACGTAGAAACAAAGCAAAGATTCAAAGAAACAAGTGCTTTCAATAAACTACCATGCAGCAAAATGGTTTCTTAGCATCGAGAATCCCCTGATTATGACATAAGCAGCCTAGAAGGGATAATTTTCTTACTACTTTCTATTACATTTCTGAAAAGTTCAGGGTAGAAAGGTAAGATTCCTATGACATAACAGACAAGAAGGGGCTGAGTGGAAAAAACCCAAATTAAGAAAGGGACGGCACTAGCAGTCGAAGAATTTTGTGCATTTGCGAATTTTGGCATCCAAAATACTAATAAAAATGGTCAACCAAAGGGATACTTTTATGCATTTGGGAATTTTAGTATCCACAGTACTAATAAAAATGGTCAACCTATACCCTAAATATGTAGCCATTAAGAGTTCACTATACAAACTTCATTTCTAAATATTAATCCACCATTTTTTTCTCACACCCCATAAATTCCTTTTATAATTAATTAATTATGTTGGGTGCCTTGCCGTCTTTCGTTTTCTTTTATTTTATTAGAAAAAAAATAACAGATCAACAAAACCGTTTATGATTAAATTTATTACTTAAAAAGTAATCAACATTGAATAAGCTTGAGAAGCTTGATCTTACCGTAAAAATTGGTCTTTGAGCAGTAGATAATGTCACGTGATTGATGAATTTGAAAAACAAATCAAAATTTCCAAAAATCCTAATTCACAAATAAAAAATTATAGATCCCTAATTTTCTAGTATCGGAATAGCATTAATTTACAAACGAAAAAAATCCAAACAAGGGACAGATATGAACCAAGTTGAATCGAACAAAAAACCGATAGAAATTAAGAGATTCTAAGAGGCGCAAAGTTTCAAAATTAAAAAAAAAAAAACCGAAAAATTCAAGTGACCCAGATAAATTTAGGAAAAGAAATACAAATATACAAGCTTAAATTTAAAGATCGAACAAAACCCACCTTTGAAATTAAAGAGAGTCCAAGAAACCCTAACCCTAGAAATGAATCTAGAACACGGCAAGGGGTAAAAAAAGGTTCGATCGATGGAGAGGTAAAATAATAGAAGGAACAAGAGATCGAATTTAATAACAGAGGAAGAGAAATGGAGAAATTGGAGATTGAATTGATCGAAGATTTAAGATCGAAAATTGATAAAGTTAGGCACGATTTATAGGAAATTTAGGGTGTGTTAGGTGATCCGAGGATAGGGCCTTCGAGGGTTTCACATTTAGAAGAAGGAAAATACTAAATGATGAAAGAATCAGTACAGGATTTACAGAAATTACCACGTGAGGATTCATGGATCTCGAAGGACAGATCGGGAAAACGACTTGTATGATGATTATGATATAAAGAAGTTTAGGAAAAGTAGTATTTTGACACGTGGAACATTGTTGACTGGGAGGTAAGGTTGAGTGTTAATTTAGCACGTGGAAATTATCTTGTCTTTTGTTGGATGGCGTGGTAAGGTGTGTTTGGTTAGTAATGAGAAAATGGTTTCCGTTAGCTCGATTATTTATCTCGAACTTTTTCAACTCTATCTCTAAGATCTAGCTCAGCCTTTAAGTTAGATTATTTCTACGAAATCCATCATCTACATGAAGATTCTAAGATCCCACTCACAGACATTCCCCTAGTTAATCCTTATAGAATATTAGAAAAAAAAAAAACTCTACTTTTATTTTTAAAAAAACTCTTAAAACCATAGTTTTTAAACCCGGTCAGGTCCAAGACCAAGGTTCCGGGTTTTGACAGGGTCAATCCCTATTTTAAAAAAATTCAAAACAACGTCGTTTTAGCAACAAAAAAACAAAGTCAACTAGTTGCAACTGGGTTTTGTCGGGTCGGCCATGTCACACCGGGTCATGACTTTTCCTATTTTTTTCAACCTGACCTAGTTGCAGTCCTGAATTGACCCGTCGGGTCGGGCCGGGTTTCAAAACTATGCTTAAAACCTTAGTAAGACCTAGATCTCCTCCTGTAAAGGAATTGTTCAAGCTTCATGATTTGACAAACATCCACTACACCATTAAACAGTTTTACCAACGAACTAATTACCGACGGTCTCAAGGACGGAACACGTCCGTCGGTATACCAATCGTCGGTAACTCCCATTTTCATCGCTAAGTCTGTCGTAAATAAAAAAACCCACCGACAGAACACTGGCGGTCTTACAGACGGATATGCGCGTGCCAAAAAAAACGTTTCCCCGGGAACATTACCGGCGGACTAAATCCGCCTGCAATTTCAACGGTAATTACCGACAGCATATCCGTCGGTAATTATGGCATGGCTGGTAATTGTTTGCCAACCCTCTGTGAAATACCGATGGATATTATATGTCGGTAAATCCATCTGTATTTAATCACCGACAGAATCTATCCGTCGGTAATTATGACATGGCTGGTAATTGTTTGGCAACTCTCTGTGAAATACCGAAGGAAATTATCCGTCGGTAAAGCCGTCGGTATGTATTTAAAATATATATAAAAAATAATAATTTATTAATAGTAAAAAACCTTAATAAACAAATAAAAATGGATTAAACATTAAAAATATAAAAGTAATGTTAAATAATATTCATTACAAATTTAATGTGTTTAAAAAATAAAATTAAACTAGAATAGCGGCGGAGCTGGAGGAGGAGGAGGAGGAGGAGGCTGGTTATTCCCAGGACCATACGGCTAAAAAGAAGCTGCACAAGCATCGTCACCCATCTTTGATCTCATCTCCATAACTATTTGACGGAGCTCATCATAATTCGTCGAGAGTTGTTGATATTGTTGTTTCAACACAATGAACTCCTCATACTGGGTGTTCGATACTGATGGAGAGCTTCCAACAATTGAGACACTACGAGCCGAACGCAAGTTTTCAGCCGTAGTGTTGGAGAGCCCGTAGACCTGATTTTTATCGTGTCCACCAGATGATCCCGCCTTCATCCACAAATCTGGATCGAAATCTAGATAGGTCGATGGATTGTCCCCATATCTCTCCCTCAACCGGCTATTATAGGTCTCCTGAAAATTCCGTCGGTAAAAAAATCATCAAATGCAATTCAAGATGCAATTCAAGAAAATAATAACTTACAAAATAAAATGAATGAATGAACATACCACGAAGTGCTGAGCACGATTGTCTGTTGCACCCCCTTTTAGCAGTCTTGACTCCGCACATGAGTCTCTACAAACAGCTTCATTGGACTCGGTTCACGTCCAAGAGACACAGCCTGTAACGAAAAAATAGGTTGAAAGTTAAATATATTACAAGGAACGACAAATTAATTAATAATATATTTCATTAAAATTAATCTTACCATCCGCTTTGCATGTGTGCTGAATGGGACGGATCCGCCAGTATGCGTGGTCACCGAACCATGAATTTGCCGGTTCTGATTGTCGGCGCTGGACTGTGAGCGCCGTGAGAACCGCTCTGAGGTCACATGCTCAATATATGCCGTCCATATTTCCCCCGAGATGAATGGCGGTTTGAATTCCTGCCAAACCACCACCTCATTCCATCCTTCAAAACCGTTATCCCTCGCATGTCTTTTTGATTTTTTTTTGGTGTGATACCAAAAATCACGTAACCTACTTCCATAGTAACAAATTAGAATTTAAGACATAAAATTATAAAACAAAAATAAATATTATTTTCGATGTTACCTAGTTGCCGCGTGATTTTCCCAAATCCTCCTCACAACATTGTTGTCCGCCCTATCCCGCTCAAATTTGTTCTATGTATATAAATAATTCATATAAAATAAAAATAGTACAAGATATAAAATTATAAAAATTACTTATTAAAAATAAGTTGGAAATTAAAAATTAACACCGACCTGAAATCGCTTAAATCATGCATCGATATTAGGTTTCCACTCAGGATGTCTGGAAACCTGGCTCTATTGAAACAATGAAATCTCCATCGATGATTTAAACGCCAATGTTATAGTCCTTGCAGCCTCAATGTTTGTGAACCTGAAATTAAATAAAAGTAGTAATATTAATTAATTGTTCATAAATTATGTTATAAGTATATAAAAAAAAACTAAAACTTAAACAAACTTACATTGAGAGGTTATCCTTCCATTGTGCCTGGTATTTGCGGGTGAATTGACCCCGCTGTGAAGGCACACCGCTTCTGCGTTGTGAAACCGCGCTAGAAGAGGCAGCATCACAAGTTGGCATAGATTTCTCGTCGTGATCAGCACCTAAGGATACGTCCTCCTCACTGCTAGAAAAACTAACTGCAACCGTCTTCTGACGACGTGCTGTAGATTTCATTCTACGCATCTACACAAATTTATACGAATTATTACATAATTAACTTCTATTATTTAAAAAAAAATCGACAGAGTCTCCCCTATACTGAGGTGTCCCAAGTTATCGACAAAATCATATTACACTTCCAATTTTATTGCACATCCCGATCCAATCATCCTGGATCTCAACCCAACTCATCATCATCAACACAATATTTTATTCAATATGTTAAAGTTGTCGATATTTGTGCAGACGGACACGTGTCAAACATGCATGCGCTTCGCGATGTGCGTCATTCTGTCGGTAATGTCGTCGGTAAAGCTATCGGTGATTGTGGCACAATCCTGTAATTTTTTTGCAACTCTTTGTGAAGTACCGACTGGTTCTTGTCTGTCGGTAAAGCCGTCAGTGAAAGTGGCACAATCCCGTAAATTTTTTTCAACTCTTTGTGACATACTGACGGGTTATAGTCCGTCGGTATACCCATCAGTGAAACCGTAAATTTTTCTTTTTTTTATGTAACCCTGTCACAAAATCTTGAATTGCAATCTTACAGCACACACAACACAATAACAAGGGCTGACCATTAAAGAAGAATAAATATTTCATGTTTCAAATTATTACATTATAAAATAAAGCTTTATAACATGTTTAGTTAGTCAGAATTTTCATCTTCGTCCTCTATTGAATTGTTATCATCAGCTTCATCGCACTCTTCAATTTCGTTATCATCTTCTTCAACAATATTCTTTTTTCCACTAGTAGAGCTCAGAACAACATTTAACTCCTCTGCGTCAACATCAATAAGACAATCGTTGAAAACACGAAAATTCAAATTTTCTTCTTAGTCACTCGACGGAGCAACTCGGTATGGTTCAACCAACTCACTAGCTTGAAAGACTTCATATATCACACTTGTGTCTTCATTCTCATCCTGAACAACCTCGACACGACCCTTGGGTTTTGTTTTTAAAACGGATAATCAATCAACTCTTGATCGGTCCTTTCTAAAGGAAGGGGTATATGTGTAATAAACTTGTTGGCATTGCTTTGCGAAAACAAAGACGTCGTTTACGTTGCGGTGTCTAGCTTTTGAGTTGATTACAACGAGACCATAGTGAGGATCTACTCTGATTCCTCTGTCAGTTGTGTCATACCAATCGCATTTGAATAAAAACACTCTATTTTGCTCGTTAAGATATTGCAGTTCGATGACCTCTTCCAATCTACCGTAATAGTCAACTTCAAAATCACTAGAAGTCGATCCCTTAATACAAACACAGTTGTTGCATGTCTTTCTTCCATGCCCATATTCTTCAGCATAAAAGACATATCCATTAACAAAATACCCGTTATAGCACTTGACTTTTTTTTCAGGGCCCAAGCATAGTAAAGACAGTGAAATTGCAGCACTACCTCCCATTTGATAAACCTAGCTTGTAAATTAAATACAACAATAATCAATAAACGAATATTATGTAACATTGACTACAATTAATTACATTGCAAGAGATAATGAGTTTGCGATAGGACTTACATGTGTTCTAAACCATGTGGCAAATTGTTCATCTTGTAATTGAAAGATCTGAGATTCGGTCAGCTATGAGTTATTGGACAGTAAGTATCATCGATGTTGCCTGCAAGGTTGTTCCAAATTATATGAGTGTATGGTATCACAAAATATAAATAGTACACTTTTGACGAAGTTTAAGTCGAACATCTACTTACTTAATAAAAGGTCTCAGCTCATCACAGTTAAATGGGACATAATTATGTGCTTGTCTGAACTCTATTTCAGACAAATATCTTCCCCTCACGACATTTTTAGGTGTGGGTCGTCCAGGATTGGAGAATATTGACAAGTTCCCACTTGAATGCACTTCACCACCATCATCATACCGTGGAACATGGTTTATCCTCGTTCTCAAATGAGGTTCAAAATAGTATGAGATAAATGTTGAGATCTCCTCAACAATATACGCCTCATATATTGACGCCTCAACATGCGCCTTGTTCTTAACCTTTTTTTAAGATTGAACAAGTACCTGCATATATATATATAATTATCAAATTAAAAACATTAAAATAAAAATAAAAACATTTAATTATAAATTACATAGCTCATGTAATATCTAACCTCTCGAATGGATACATCCATTTGTACTGGACCGGTCCTCCAACTTTTACCTCAAACGGTAAATGTACGGGTAAATGCTCCATTGAGTCAAAAAATGATAGAGGGAATATCATCTCAAGTTTGTATACTGTCTCAACGATATTCTTTTCAAGCCTTTCAATGTAATCAACATTCAACTTGCTGGAGCATATATCTCTGAAGAAATGACTGATCTTTGTTAGTGCGCAACAAATCACGAAAAGCTAATGGGATGAGTGTTTGCATAAACACATGACAGTCACAACTCTTCATTCTATATAATATGCATTCCTTCGTATTAACCAGCATTGATATGTTCGAGGCATGTCCATCGGGGAAACGCAGACTTTTAAGCCATTTTTAGACTAGTAGTTGTGCGTTTTTCTCTAGCACGAAGCTTGCTCTTGGTTTTACGACCCGTGACTCATCATAAACCAACTCCATATTTTTACGGTTACAGTATAAAGCTATATCCAATCTAGCCTTGATGTTGTCCTTTGTCTTCCCCTTCACATCCATGACGGTGTTGAAAATGTTCTCAAACATGTTCTTTTCAATGTGCATGACGTCCAGGTTATGGCGGAGAAGATTGGTCTTCCAATAAGGAAGCTCCCAAAACATACTTCGCTTCACCCAATTATGGGTCAAATCAAAACCAGGAAACTTCTGCTTACCTGATTGGAGACCAAACACAATTTCACCGTACTCTGACACAACATCAAACAATTCTTCACCGGAAAGACGCGGGGGTGCAACATCATTTTCAACTCTGCCAAC
>Ga0325414_1002362_pt1 | contig 19043 bp, 12 predicted proteins | sample PopdelMetagenome_8_FD_206183 | JGI IMG/M metagenome (GOLD analysis project Ga0325414, IMG submission 206183) | Populus deltoides microbial communities from Bellville, Georgia, United States - Leaf-PdKOR-R3 | ecosystem: Host-associated > Plants > Phyllosphere > Phylloplane/Leaf | place: USA... | reverse complement strand
TTTTGCTTTTAATTTAAAAAAAGTTATAAATTATAATTTTTTAAAATATTAGTTGATATTAGCTTTTAAAGAGTTAATAAACACTTAGTATTTATGTTGACAGTCACATTCAAGGGTTAATTTAAGGGTTTGGTCTGAACGGTGATGGTAATGAAATGACTGATATGGGTTTGGAGTTTGGATATGGTATCATTTCACAGGTCACGAGGACGGAGGAGGAGCTTTCTGATTCGATGCGGGGAGGAAGAGATTGCCATTGTGGACACTTCCTTCTTTCCTTGTCTCATGTGCTTTCTACTTTAAAGTTAGGGCATGCTTGGAATCAGCTTTTAGATTGTGTCTGCCATTATTAGATTGTATTTTTTAAAGTATATTTTTTTAAAAAAAATATATTAATATAATTTTTTTTTATTTTTTTATATTAACATATTAAAACTATAAAAAAATACTAAAAAAGTCAAATTAATGGTGTTTTAAAACTCGGCCCGACGGGTTGACCCGGGCCTAGGACCGGGCCGGGTCTAAGTAAAAACCAGCTAAAGATTTGGCCCGGAAAAACTCGATCAACCCGGGTAAACCCAGCTGAGACCCGACTTTTATACACACACACACACACACACGTAAAACGACGTTGTTTTTGTCTTTTACGATTAAAAGGCCATAACGATTAATGATGAAGACAAAAATGAGAAAACCTAATTAAAGAAATCTTCAAAGCCATTTCAGTTGCAATTCGCGAAGAAAAGAAGAGGAGCAGAAGACTCTTGATCACTATTTCAAATCCGCGAATAAGTTTAGCTGAAGCTGATGTTACTTGTTTCTCTTCACGACTATCCTTCTTTCACTCTCTCTTTTCTTTATTCTCTGCCTCTTTTTTGAACTTGCAGTTCTGGATCTGGCATCGATTCTTTCTTATTCTCACACCCACAAGTATATTTCTTCGTTCTTTTTATTTATGCAACTTACTAAAGCCTATGTCTCAATGTTACTAGAGAAGCAATAACTGTATATAAAGGATTCATTTTTCTTGATTTATTTCAATTATTTCTTCATAAGCTGCATATCATGTTCATTTGATATGCTTGACAAAGAAGAGGACTTAGCTGACTAATTTAGTAGTGCAAGCCTTATTGTTCTGCAATCCCAATAGTTTTTGTGTTTTATATTTTTTATTCTTTTTGCGTGTTCTGGGTTATATATTCTTTGTTGGTGGATTGACTATCACACACTCCTAAATGCTAATTTGTAGATGAGTTTCCTATCATCTCATTTTCGGTCATGTATTGGAATGTTGCATGAGGAATTTTTTTGTTTTCTATTTTTTTTCTTCCGTTTGTTTCCCATAGATATTCGTTTTGATGTTCTGCTTATTATGAGAGTTATTTTATATTTCTTCTATTAGTTTCCCATATTTTTGCAATATTAATAGATTTTTCTATTTTCTGTTTCTTCCTATAGTGTCCTATATTCTGTAATTTTATTTTTCATTTCGTGAGATTTTTTTTTCTCGTTTAATATAGGTCTTTAAAATGTCTTCTCAAAATGGTAGTACTCCAAATAGTGATCCTTCAACAATCCATTCATCTCAACCTTCAATTTTCATGTCAAGTAGTAGTAAAGGAAGAACAAATTTGACTTAGGGTCATTGTAGAAAAGCTCCTGAACTTAGTGTTGGATGTAAAAAAACTAAATTAGTATGTTTATATTGTGTTAAAGTATTTGCGGGTGGTGGCATTAATCGATTTAAGCAACATTTAGCTAGAGCTAAAGGAGAAGTTGAATAATGTCGCAAATGTCCTCCTGATGTTCGACATCAAATGCTTTTGAATCTTAAAGGAAATGCTGGAAAAAAGAGAGTTAGAGAAATGCAAACAAATTTCAATCCATTTAATGCACAAGAAAGGGAGCATGAAGAGATGATGATTAGACAATTAGAAGATGATGATGTTGGTGATGATGATGAGGAGGAGGATGTCAATACTAAAAAACATATGTTACCACCGACGGTTGCAAAAAAAAAAAAAAGAGTCAAAGCACTAGCACTGTAAAACAATCGAATGCAAGTTATGGAAAGCAAAAGGAATCTGCAACATTAGGGGCATATTTCATGCCGAGAACAACTCCTGATGCTCAAAAGTCTCTCAAAAATTATTGGCAAAAGAAGGAAGCATTTGAACAGTGTGATCTTACTTTAACAAAGTGGATGATTGATGCATGTGTGTCATTTAATGCTGTTAACTCTGTGTATTATTAACATGTCATAGACGCTCTAACAGTCATGGGTCTTGGTTATAAAGAACCAAATTTGCATACTATTCGTGGTTATTACTTGGCAAAAGCAGTTGATGAAGTGAAGATTTATGTTGACAATTATCGAGAGATTTGGAAGAAGACTGGTTGTACATTAATGGCTGATGGATGGGCAGATCAAAAGAGGAGGACTTTAATTAACTTCTTAGTATATTGTCCTAAAGGAACAATTTTTTTAAAATATATAGATATATCAGATGTCTCAAAGATTGCTAGATTGTTGCATCAATTATTTAAAGAGGTTGTTTTGTATGTTGGGGTAGAAAACATTGTGCATGTGGTGACTAATAATGCTTCTAATTATGTTGTTGCTGGCAAGTTATAGATGGAAGAATTTCCTTCAATATTTTGGTTTTCTTGTACTGCTCATTGCATCAACCTCATACTCCAGGACATTGTTAAATTGCAGTTAATTTGTTCTATCGTTGAGCATGCTTCTGGTATCATAAAGTATATTTATAATCATTGTTATTCATTATATTTGATAAGAAAGTTCACTGGAGAAAAAAAAATACTTCGTTCAGCTCCTACTCGTTTTGCTACCAATTTCATTGCATTGCAAAGCATTTTAGCTCATAAAGATGAGTTGAGAGCTATGGTGACATCTAGGGAATGGATCTCATCTGCTTATGCTAAAGATAGTAAAGGAAAAAAGTTTGTTGAGAGTGTGCTAAACTCTCTGTTTTGGGAAGAATGTGCAATAATTGTGCGAATAAGTGAACCTTTAGTTTGAGTTCTACGAATGGTAGATGGTAATGATAGACCTTCAATGGGATATTTATATGATGCTATTCATTACGCAAAAGAAGAAATGTTAAGGAGATTTCAAAAGAGAAAGGCTAGAGTGCAACATTTCATAGACATTATCAATAATCGGTGGGATGGACAACTATATAGAAATCTTTATGCAGCGGCATTTTGATTTAATCCTCGATTTCAATATAATGCAAATATAATGGATAAACATATGAGCACCATATACGGACTTCTAGATGTTCTTGAGAAATATACACATGGAAATTTACCATTACAAAATAAGATTACAAGTGAGATAAAGTTGTTTAGTAATGCAGAACATAACTTTGGTCGAATGTCCACGATAAATAATCGCACCCTTATACCTCTAGGTATATAATTTTTATATTTAAAAATATTATTTGACAGTCTTTTTTTTTTATATAGATGAATAGTGGATGACATTTGGAACCTCCAAATCTATAACATTTGGCTATACAAGTGTTAAGTCAAACTTGTAGTTCTTCAGGATGCGAGAGAAATTTGAGTATTTTTTAACATATTCACTCCAAGAAGAGAAATAGATTGGAGCACTAAAGGCTTAATAACCTTGTTCACGTCTACTCCAATCTAAAATTGAAATAAAAGTATTTTCTTTTCTCTAATTCCTTAAATATTATTTTATCTTATCTAGTAGCATTATTAATACTTATATTGTGTTTACTTTCACTTTGAATATATAGGAATTATTGGAAATGATGAAATTATGATCCAATTAATTTTGAGACAATTTGTGACATTGAAAATTAAGTAATAGAAGATGACCCGTCAATTTTGACAACTGAAGAAGCAAAGAGTTTTCACCAACCTCTATCAACAATGACCATACAAGATACTTTAGATGATGGTAATTAATGATTGATCATTTAGTGAAAAATATTATTTAAAACAAAGTATTGTTTAACACATAATATTTATTTGTTAATTGTGTTTAAATATAGATTTTATAAATGTTAATGAGATTGAATATGATTGTGACGATGAAGTTTTAAAGGAGCATGTTGATGTTTTATTAGGTGTTGATGAGGTTGGCTCAATTCCATCGATATTTGATTCAAATTTTGCTCCTATGGACACCGAAGAACTTAATGTGTTCATTCAACAAAAGTGAATGTGTTGTTGATTTAGAATTTATGTTTTTGGATGTTTTGTTTTAAATATTTTAAAATTTATATTTGGTTTGTGTTTTGGATATTGAATTAAATTTATGTTGTTTGTTTAAAATTTAAATTTGATTTATTTAAGTGTTGCATTGTAACTAGTTAGGTGTTTTCTATAAGTGTTGCATTTGATTTTGTTTTATGGGTTGACTCGAGTTAACCCATTTGACCCCCAGTCATTATATCGGGTCAACCACTGGTCGGGTTTAAAAACTATGCAAATTAATACTTCTTTAAAAAAATATATTTTAAAAAAACACTTAAAAACATAAATAACCTCACTCTCACAGCACACTTTTAGTAGCATTAAATTTCATGTTGAATTCTTTTGTTTGATAGTGTAAAATCTACGACGTCACATGCTAAATAGATTAGCATAGTTACTAGATCATTAATTGTGTCATATTATGGATCGCATCAATTTTTTTTAATATAAAATGAAATATATTGGTGTTGTTGATTTAAAAAAACATTATATAAGGATTAACCTGATGTAACCTGGTCAACTTGACAGATTTTAATACAACTCGAGCGACTGGTAAAAACATAGTTTGGCTTAAAAAAATCAATATGATATCTTTTTTAAAAAAAATATTAAAATGACAACATATTATATCAACCCAGATCATCTTAGGTTAATCTGCCAAATCCACTACTCATGTCATGAGATTCTGGCAACCCTATAGAAAATAAATAAAAAAAAATTAAAATCAATTCTCAATCAACCCAATGTTAAATGATGAAATTAAATAAAAAAATTAATTAAAAAAATAAGTTGAGTCAACCTGGATTAACCTGTCAAACATGGGTCATGAGACATGGATAACCCTATAAAAAGAGAATCAAAACAAATTATAAAACTCAACTCTCAATCAATTCAATGTTGAAATATGAAATTAAGAAAATCAATTAAAAAAAGGACATAAAAAACCACTCGAGTCATGAGACACGGATAACCTCATAGAATGCAAACAAAAATAAATTATGAAGTCTAATTCCTAATCAACCCAATATTAAAAAATAAAATTAAAAAAATCAACTAAAAAAAGGATGAAAAAAAATGAATCAACCTACATAACCTGTGACCTAAATGACAAGATCGTGATAACTTTATAAAAAGCAAATAAAAAAATTTATCAATCTCAATTCTCAATAAACTCAATGTTGAATAATTAAATTAAAAAAAATCAAACAAAAAAAGGAAAATTATAACTTGAGTCAACTAGTATTAACCTGTAAAACTCGGGTCAAGAGACTAGGATAATTTTATAGAAAGCAATTCAAAACAAATTATAAAGTTTAATTCTCAATTAACTCAATATTAAAAGATGAAATTGAAAACAAAATAACAAAAAAACCCGAGCAAACCTGGCTAACCCACAAAACTAGTGACCCGATTTACAAGACTATGATAACCCCATATAAATCAAATTAAAAAACAATAATGAAGCCTAATTCGCAATCAACCCAATATTAAAGGATGAAGTTGAGAAAAAGATTAATTAAAAAAGTATAAAAAATAATTTGAGTCAACACGGTTAACCCGTAAAATTCGTGACCTGGTTCATAAAACTGAATGACTATATAAAAAGAAAATTAAAACAAATTATGAAATCCTATACCTGCTAAATCCAATATTGGAAGATGAAATTAAAAAAATATTTGAAATTAAAAAAAAATCCTAAAATTTTTTGAGGACCACAGTGAAATAGGGCTTGGCTTTATATTGTTCATTGCAACACTGAAAAGTCAAGCCCTTATATGTTAATTAACTAGATTATTCTCACACTACGTTGAGAATCGAATTGATATTTTTTAACATAAAAAAATTCAAATGTTGTTAATATATTTTTTAGGAAAAAAAACTATATGAGAATTAACTTGATATGACCTGGTCAATTTGACAGATTTAAAGATTAAAAATATAGTTTGACTTAAAAAACAAGGACAACATTTTTTAAAAAATATTGAAATGACAACATATTAGATTATCTTGGATCAACTCGGGTTAACCTGTCAAATCTATTATCTAGGTTATAAGACCCTTATAACCTTATATAAAAAAATATTATTAAACTTAATTTTCAATAAACGCAATGTTGAATAATGAAATTCAAAATAAAATTCAACTAAAAAAATAAATCAAGTAAACTCGGGTAAACTGTTAAACATAGATAATAAAAACAAGATAACCTCATAAAAATTAAATCAAAATAAATTATGAAACTCAATTCTCAATCAATTCAATGTTGAAGGGTGAAATTTAAAAAAAAAACACACAAAGCCACCTGAGTCAACCGATTAAATTCGTGACCAGAATCATGAGACTTGGATAACCTTATAGAATTTAAACCAAAACAAATTATAAAACTTAATTTCCAGTTAGCATCATATTGAAGGATGAAATTCAAAGAAATTCAACTTAAAAAAGGAAAAAAAACCTGAGTCAATTTCCAATCAACCCAATTAAATTGAAAAAAATCAAATAAAAAAAGAAAAATAAATAATCAGGGTCAACCAAAGTTAACATATCAAATCCGAATCATAAGATTAGGATAACTCTATAGAAAGTAAATAAAAAAAATATAACTCTGACTCTTAACCAATCTAGTGTTAAATGATGAAATTGAAGAAAAAACAATTAATAATGGACAAAAAAATATGACCTGAATCAACATGGCTAACGTGTAAAATTTGTGACGCGGGGTATGAGATTGAGATAACTTCATAGAAAGTAAATTAAAATAAATTATAAAATTCTATATCTAGAAACCTAATATCAGATCATGAAATTTTTAAAAATATATGTTTGAAATTTTTAAAAAAATCTTCAAAAATTAGAAGAACTAAAATAAAAAGGTACTTTTGTTCTAGTGAAATGTCGAGCTCTTTTTATAAATGTTAATAATAATATTACGTTTTTTTACACGTTTCTTCTTCTATTTCTACTTACTAGATAAGTTAGGAAATTTAAAAGACCGGAAATGTTAATAAAATATAAAAAGTCCATAGAGAAAGAAATTGGGATTTAAGATATGAAGTTTCAAGAATAGTTGGAATATAATTTATTGAGCCTTCCAGACTAGATGTAAAAGAGTTTTAGAATTTGTTTATTTTTAAATTTTAAAAATATTTTTAAAAATTTTATTTATTTTTATTTTTTTTGTTTTAAATTAATAATTTTTGGTGTTTTAATATGCTAATATCAAAAATATTTTTAAAAAGTAAATAAAAATATTATTTTGATAAATTTCCAAGTTAAAAATACTTTAAAAAACAATTATTACTATATTCTCAAAAACACTCTCAGTGTATGTTAATAATTATAGAAGTTTCTGATGTGTTTTAAGATTATTAAAAAAGTTAATCATAGAACCCAATAAAGCATTGTAGAAATTATTTTTTATTTTTTTATTTAAAAATATATTAAAATAATATTTTTTATTTTTTAAAATTAAATTTTAATACACACATCAAAATAATTTTAAACATAAAAAAAATTGATGTTGTTTTAATAAAAACACAGTTGTACTACAATTAATATAATTTTAAAATATTTTTTTATTGTTTAATAGCAAAATAATTATTATATTATTTGATTGAAAGGGAAAGAGGATAGTGGGATATCGATTCAATGAGTACAAGCGTTTAATCTTTGACCAGCAACGTGCAATAACCACGTATGTTAATATCAGTGTAATCTCAGAGTCTATGGTCAATCGTGTGATTTTTTCTATCTTTATCTGGAGTTTGATTTTTTATGTGCATGCATGTTATTTTTACAGTGCCTTACCCGTTCATTGGACTTGCAGGACACTCAGTAGGCCATGGGTAATTGTCATGGTGTACGCAAGCTGACACGAACACCCCACACTAATAAAAAAAATCAGTGTAATTTAATTAATTAGATTTTGAATTTATTATTTTAAAATTTATTAATTTAAATTTTATAAATTTTAAAATTATTAAAAATTTATATAATTATTAATTTTAGAGCTTATAAAATTAATCAAGTTAATATTATATTAATAAAAAAAATAAAAAATCACTACGATTGTGGGGAGGTTTTTTAATTTTCTATCACTTGATAATTGAAAGCCAGTGTACAAAGTACAATTTGACTCTCCACAATAATAGAGAGCCACACAATCTTGCCCTAGAAACATTAAAAAAAAAAAAAAAACAAAACAAAACGAGGTGCTTTATGAAGCATGGGGCCAATAGAGAAACAGTACCATTACAGTAAGCAATTGTTTCAACGAAGAGCGTGGTAATTTTAACGTAAAGGTTGCTGCCTGCTCTCAAATACATGGTAGGTGGTGCAACTGTGGCTGATCTTCATGCCATTTTTTTATGCTCCACAAATTAGGTCAGTTTGTATATCCAATCAAGCAAAATGAATTCAAACTTCAGTTGCAATTTCTATTTTCTTTTTTTATTTATATATATATATATATATATATATATATATATATATATATGACCTTTTCTACTAGGCTAGTAAGCAAGGATGTTTTAAATTATCATAACAAGACAAAAAAAGCTTATTGATCATACGTGTTTAAATTTATAAACATAAAAATTAATAACTCATGGCAAATATGTTTTCAGCACAAATATAATTACAAGAATACTAGAATTCATATTAAGTATATTGTAAATTTAAAGGAAACTTATTGGTAATTTAAGAATTCGTTTTTTTATCCCTAAATCAATTGCTTCAGTGCTATTTCAATTACTAGAACCAAAAAGATATTTCACAGTGCGAACATCTTTATAAATATTGTCAAGTTAATTCAGAGAGTCAAAGATGGAAGAAGAGAAAGAAAGAACCATTATCTTTCAAAGTAAAAACCTTTTCATCTTCTAATGAGTTATGTCCTTATATATATAAGTAGAGGAATCGATTACTTTTTTTAGTAACTCCTTTAAATATTTGGACCAGACTTATCTTTCATGGGTGGGCTAGGCCTAACTCAATAAGCAACATATCTCACTCGCCCATAAAGGACGAGATCTATCTAATACATTATATTTTAAACTTGCACAAAAATTTCATACTTGACGAACAAACTATGCGACCTGAAGCACACAGTACAAGGAGCTCGAATATATACACCTAATACATGTTATATAGGAGACATCAACCTTATAATTAGTTACTCTTTAAAGTGTACTATTATACCCTAAGCATTTTTAGTTACATATGACTGAATATAATTCAATCCCTTAAGAATTTCACACTTAATCAATCCTTACAATTACAAGTATTCTAAATCACATTAAACATATTCGAGTGATATAATCTCGGCCAGTGAATACGAGTAACAAGTGTAGAACTAAAATTACCTTTTCTTTCGTTCTCATATCAATCAGATCTGAATTAACTCGCTTTCCTAGGAGTATTTCTTTAAGTCGAATCATTCCATGACCATAGGATATGCTATTAAAGTAACAATCATTTACACATCACCTCATGATACAGTTAAAAGTCATAAAGGGTAAGATTTTAAGATCTTATACATGATCTCCAGGACTCACATAATAAAGAAGCAGAGATCCATCTTTTATTTCTGTAATGGACGTTAGCACATGTAGTATGAAATACATGTTATAGTGGAGCTTACTTTTTTATTTGCTGAAGACAAAGAGTGTATGTCGTTGCTCTCCTTGTTAGAGGAAATACACCATACAAGTCTTAGTCTTGTCGTAAAAAAAATATAGACTTCAAATAAGAAATTCTCATTTGCTCACTACTTAGTGGTAGATGAATAATTTTATACTCGACTTCAATCATAATAGATACATGAATTGTGGGAATTCATTCATGTTAATTCTTTTATTTAAGAACCTTATCTTGGTCCCAACCAATGTGATTTTTTAATAATTTATTTGAGTTAAAATTGCTCTCATTTTTTCCAAGTCGCCTATTGAGCATTAAAACTCAAATAGTCTCATCTCTACTCACCTTACAAGCGCTAAAGGTGATTGCTCATGTGAGTGAGCCAATCTAAGTCTATCGACATACTTTAACAAATTATACTACATGATACTCACAATATATTCCATAAAAAAAATGAATAACATGATATCACTATCATTAATAATGCTGGACTTTGAACAACATAAATAGAAGCATCATCCTTAATAGATACATTAACGGTGTCTAACACCATAAAACCATTTAATATAAAATCAAAACTATAAAAAATATTCTAGATATATTTTCATATAACAACCAACAAAAATAATATAAAAGCCTAATTCTAGTAAAGCAAGAACATACACAAGATTTCGTCGAACTTCAGGAGCATAGAGTATATCATGAAGATAAAGTGTGGAACTGCCCCGCAAATCCAGCTTACTGGTACCGATCCCAACATGGGCAGAGATAGGGGGCTGGCAGGGGCCCCGACCCCTACAAAGAAAATTTTTTTCCAGCCCCTCCCTTAACAATATTTATATTTTTAACTTAAATAATAAAACAACTAATATTTTGGCCCCCCTTAATTTTATTTTCTGGTTCTGCCCCTAGATCCCAAGCACAACAGCAGAAGCATGATTCCCCATGTATATGTATCTACTTCCCTTTGAAATTAAACAAAATTCCACAAAGATTGTTCGATCCCTTACTATGTGGTTAGTTGCTCCTGAGTCTTTGGCTTAGTGCAATCATGAGCAAAGTGACCAGGTTTACCATAATTGAATAATTCATATTCTTGTCTTTTTTACTGTCGTATTTTTCATGCTTGCGCTTATATCCACCATTACTTGCTTCTATTCCTTTCTTACCATATTTAGGACCCTTACCCTTGCTCTTTTTATGTTTAGAGCCATATGTTTTTTGCATTTTAGTCTCATATATAAAAGCCTCGTTTATAGGCTTTTAGCGAGAAATCAATCTTCTTCAAGCTCAACATGATGAGCAATATCATCAAATGTGTTGATGTTGTCATTGTGGGTAAGGTTAACACGTATGTGTTCCTAATTGCTTGGCAAAAAGAATATCACAGCTTGGACTTATTGTTCATCAGTCATCTCATGCCCAACACCTCTTAATTCTCCAATCATGTTAGACATGACCGTAAGATGCTGCCTCATCGTCTAATTTTTACGCTTCTTGTAACCATCAAATTTGAGGGTTAATTGACGAAGTCTAGTAGTGGAGGTTCTCCCATACTAAATCTTCACTACATCTCAAACTATTTGGGTTGAACGATGCCTTTCAAAACGCAGCATTATATCATTTCTCATGCTGCTCAACATTAGAATACGAGTTATATGATCCTTGCGCTTATAGGTTTGATATGCTTCTATATCAAACTTGTGCTGAGTAGTGTTTCCTTGCTCAGGTTCAACCATCAGTTGAGTAATTGTTTCTAACATTTCTTGCTCTTCTAGGAGATACTCAATCTTACGATGCCAAACATCGTAATTCTTTTCACTTTTTTTTATCTTCATAGTTCAAATCAGCAATAATACTTTTAGATGCAGTTATATCAAGCGTCATTGACACCAATTACAAATATTAGTATCTAGTACAATTTAAATGATATTTATTGTCACTCCATTCTAAATTAAACAAATAAGAATCTAACACATACAATAGAAATGAAAACAATGTTAAATACTTAATCAATTTCCATTTTATGATCTAATTATTATTGGAAATTTAAATGAGTGCAAAAATTATAGTTATTAGTTTCAACTAGCAACTCGCATTGATCCAATTGATGATATTTTCATATACATGATTATAATGTAAGTAAAATTTAAATTACAAAAGTATGCAGTTCAACAAAAATCAACCAATTATCTAAACAAAAAAAATATTAAAATAATAATAAAAATACAAAATTAAGAATAATAAATTTCAAAATTATTTTATATTGCAGGTATATAATTAGGGTCTCCAATTACATCATCTACTTCATCAAAGTCATCTCCTCTAAATTCATTCTGCTCGAACCATGGAATGAATTTAGCAGCAACATCCATATAATTTGTGCTTCTTCTAATACATCGTATATCTTTTTTTTATGTATTGACATTCCCTCTCAAGCAGCATTTCATCAGCAAGATTGTTGAAATCTAAGGATCCTAACTTATATTTCAACAATAGTCGCACCGACATCCATTCCTCAAGTAGAGAATTGAGAACACTTAACATTTGATATTCCATATAGAACTCGTTAACACCACTCATAGTCAGTCTACTCATCCAACAATACATATAATCAATGTGCTGTTGAATTTTATGAACAGGTTTAATGATATAACCCAATAAATAATTAATTTGTTGTTGTCTATCCACTACAACAAAAAATATTCCAAAAGCATATACATATAATAATCAAAAGTATAACAAATAAACTTTGAGCTGTGAGGATCACTATCTTTAAGGTATTAATTGCCCCCACTATATTTGCTGCAGGGTTAAAGCAATATACATTAAGGATACAACAAAGCCTAAAACTTATAGGCAACAACTTCTATAAGTTTATTAAGAAGTTTTGTTTTGTTTCTGATAAACATAAACAAAGAGTTTTATTCTTGGAATGCCCCCTAATTATTTCTTGTTTTTTTTTGTCAACATTGAACTGATATTTATAAATAAAATAACACCCTTTCAGACCAATGTGTCTGTAAAGTTTAGAGACACATCTCTTCAGACCAATGTATCTGTAGAGTTTAAAGGCACACTTTTTCAAACCAATATGTCTGTATAGTTTAAAAAGCAACTCTTCTTTCAAATTATTTGAACAATTTGGCAAGAGGTATCATGCATTATTATTAGATTAATTAATTCTAAAAATTTAATTATATATCTCAAATTAATGAATTTCAAAAATAATAATAAAAAGAATTTGTGTTACATGATGTCAAATGCCATTATAACCTCTCTTTTTTTTAAAAAAAAAAACCACAATAAATTCTATGAAATGGAATTTAAATGGATGAAATGGTAGTTACACAACTGTCATTTTGAAGCAGTTATATTTTTATTTATTAAAAAAAACTAGGAACAAAAAATTTATGATACAATCAATATAGTTAAAAGTCAATGTCTTTGGCTTTAGAAAAGCAAATTTGACAAATATTTTTAGAATCTCTCTTTTAAATAATACATGGTGCAGTTATTGATGCAATTAAAGAAATAACATGTATTCATATGTATTAGAAAAAAAAAACATTTGTACAATAATAGATATATTGCATAAAAATCTAACAGAATGCACATCTTAAAATCATGCCCTGATACCATTGTAGATTTAAAGGAAATTTACTTGTGATTTGAGAATTTGCTTTCTTGTCTCTAGATCAATTGCTTCAGTGCTACTTTGATTACCAGAACTAAATAGAAATTTCACAGTACGAATGTCTTTGTAAATCTTGTCAAGTTAATTCAGAGAGTCAAAGATAGAAGAAGAGAAAAAAAAGAACCATTATCTTTCAAAGTAAAAAAATTTTCATCTTGTAATGGGTCATGTACCTATATATATAAGTAGAGGAAACAATTACTTCTTTTAGTAACTCCTGTAAACATTTGGATCAAGCTCATCTCTCATGGGCGGACCATGTCTAATCCAATAACCATTATCTCTCATTCGCCCATGAAGGACTAGATCTATCTAATACATTATATTTCAAACTTGCACAAGAATTTTATACTTGATGAATAGACTGTGCGACCTGAAGCACACAATGAATTTTAAAAGCTAAAAGGTTGAAGAATTAATTCACAATAGTATCAATCTTTGATTAGCCATCATGAATCAAGAATTAAATTTAGAAAAAACAAGGGTTTTTTGAGTAAAGAAACCAAGGGTTCTTTAAAGTTAGTTTTTCATTCACTCATAATTTGTTTAAATCATGGTAATTAAAATAAATTTTCAACAATCCCCCACATAAATAAAAATTGTCTTACCAATTTGAAAATGACTCAAAGATTTGTTGAGAGATATTGATTTGGTAGATTACTACATCAAAATAGATAATTTTAGCTTTAAATATTTCTTAATGAATTACTATCAGACTTACTCGATTAAATAGTGAATGCAATGTCTTAAACTATTCAGCTTTTTGTGTAAACCAAGACAATAATACTCATATAGTTCTCCATTTAGAGATTTCCTTTGGTTATCACTGTTTATTTTTGCCTTGAACAACTCTTGGACTCATGAGTGCTTTAGAAAATTCACTTTTTATCAAAATTCTCAAAGAAATGACCATATTTTTCACTCATATAGGTGATTTTTCATTTAAAGTATTATGTTATACTTCACTTGGTGTACCAATATATGAAAATCATTAAGAGCTCAACTCACCATTTATCACACTATAACTAACACTTATTTTATCATTGGAATAAATAGAAAATAATAATTTTCTAGTGCTATCGATATGTTATATGACTTATTTTTCCATTTGAACCAAGATCTTGGGATCTTCAATCAACTAGATATGATTATCATCATTACACTCTTTTATTTTTTAAGTTTTTAAGCTCATTCCTCTCGATAAACTATACACAAACTCTCTCGATAAATTAACCTTTGGTTAGCGGATCCGTAATGTTTTCCTTTGACTTTATATAATCAATGAAAATAATTCCATTTGAGAGCAAGTGCTTAACGATATTATGTTTATGATGTATATGCCTAAACTTTCCATTATACATGCTACTTTATGCCCTTTTAATTATTGACTGACTATTGTAACATACACAAATAGTTGGCACTGATTTTAGATAACATGGAATATCCCTTAAGAAATTCCAAATCCATTGGGCTTCCTCTCCAGTTTTATCAAAAGCAATAAATTTTGACTACATCGTGGGTTTAATGATACAAACTTGTTTAGGGAATTTCCATGATACAGTTGCTCCACCAAGTATAAAGATATATCTACTTGTAGATTTTGAATCCTTAATGTTGGAAATCCAATTAGCATCATTATACCCTTCTAGTATTATTAAGTAACTAGTGTAGTGTTGGCCATAGTCCAAGGTGTACCTCAAATACTTGAATACCCTTTTTATTACCTCTCAATGATTCATACTTGGATTATTTGTAAATCTACTCAGTTTACTAAATAAATAATCAATATTAGGTCTTTTACAGTTCATAATGTCTATTAGGCTTCTAATTATTCAAGAGTATTCCAATTGATTTATTCTCTTACCTTTATTCTTAGACATATATATATATATATATATATATATATATATATATATATATATATATATATATATATATATATCAATTAGTGTTTTGACAATGTTATTGTCACATTTAGAAAATTTCTCAAGAATTTTCATAATATAATGAGATTGGGACAATAACAATCCATTAGATGTCTTATAAATTTTTATTACTAGTACGACATCTGTTGTAAAAACCCGATAAATTATAATCTGAGTAAAATAAATAAAATATCAAATAGATTAAATAAAAGGGATTTCAAGTATAGTAAATGGATACAATAGAGTAAAAGATAATATGTTATGGTGTAAATTAAGAAAAAGAAGAGTTGGGTGACAAAAATAGAATTAAGAAATAATGAGGGTCAATGTGTAAATAGTTAAAAGCTAGACGATAAATGCTTCATATTTTTCTCTTTTGGCCGTGAGTTTGAAACAAAGAGAAGGGGAGGAATTGTGTAATTTTCTACTTAAATTTTTGTTGGTTTCACCAATTAAAATGAGTAATTAGGGTGATTAACTTAGTTAAACATCAAGAGGGAGTAATTTTAAGGTGGTGAGTGCTTTGGAGGAAGAATTTCAAGCTAGGGTTTGACGAGGGAGGAGAAGAAAACTTGATTTTTCTTGCATTCTTTCGTTGAATCCTTATCAAAGTGACTAAATAAAATGCTCCAATTGATTAATTCCTTTAATTTTATGTTTGATAAAGGATTATGTAAAATTTTGATTATGTGAAGTTGTGGATGTATGTTATGAATTCTAGGAATAATGCAAATTATGATTTATCCATGTTAGAAAGCATAAATTATGGTTGGGTAAGTGTTTAATTTTAAATAAAAGAAACAAAACCCCCCCCCCCATTTTAATTGAATTTTCAGCCAAAAAAGGAATACTTTAGGGGATTTGAGGTTTTAATTCAATTGTTTGGAAAATATGGGAAGATAAAGGTTTAATAGTGTTATTATATGAAAGGAGTAAGAATTTTTCAAAGAAAAAAAATCTTTATTTTCTTCCCTAGGTTATTTTCGGCTAAAAAGAGAAGAAAATTAGAAAATGGAGTTTAATAATATTATTGAGAAATCTTGCCAAGTTGAAGATAATTGATATTGATAGGTTAAATTGAATAAAGATTTTTATGAAAAATAAATATGTAATTAGTATTAGAATTTTACCGGTTCAAATGAATAAACAATGACAAAGTAAATTGTGTTGGTGCAGAGAAGACCATGACCTAATCAGCAATAATTGACCTCTTCACGCGCACAGACACCAGGTAGATGTTCGACACCTTGGAGTAGTTAAATGGTTTAATTTTTGTTATTGTAGAAGAAATTTTGTAGTTTGTAATTTTAGTGTAAAGTTCAAAAGAAAATTATTTCCTGGTTACTAGAAATAATGCCTCGTTGAATGGGCAAGCCATGAGAAAATTATTTCTTGGTCACTAGAAATGATGCCCTGTTGAATGGGCGACCCGACAAGATTATTTCCTGACTACTGAAAATAATGCCTGGTTGAATGGTGATGTTAAGAAAATTAACTTATGAGTTAATGGGATAACCTCTTGGTGTAATATAGATTAATTAAAACTTTAATTTGAGGTTAAATATGCAGGTTTGTGGGAGACACTCTTGTTATTTTTCAATAGATTTATTCTCTGTGTCTAGAAAAGAATATATAAAATTGTAAATTATAAAAAAATAAGACAATTTATTAAATGATGTGAAAATTATCTTATGTGCATGAATAGTTAGTCCTTATCGAATTACTTGTTGAAATGTACAATTTAAGCAGTTTAATGTGATTATGTTTTTAGGAACGTTGCACCCTTGAACTGGATAGTAGAACTAATATTTTGTTGTAATATGCTTTTAGAACTAAGAATTGTAATGTTTAACTTATTATCTTGTGTATGATGTAATTTATATTGTCGATGTTATTAAGTTGAATTATGGTTGGTTGTATATATATTTTGAGCACAAATATTTTTTTTTTAAATAGATGATGCATGTTATGAATTTATTAACTTTTAATAAATTGTTCTATAGAAAATAAAAATGAGATATTGATATATGCTGGAGTTTTGAAAGTCCAAATGATGGATGAATATTGTGATTGATGTTACAGGTTGAGAAATGATTGAGTCGATAACTTGATATCAAAAGAATACAAAGGAAACTATGCCGAAATTTTAGTAAAACATATAAGTTTAAAGAAAAAAAATTGGTAACTACAAATACATATTGTATATTTTGAGTTTACAAGATTAAGGTTGTTACATCTACAACATCTAAGTTTTTCATGTCAAACTTATTAGTTAATATTTTCTTAGTAGACTTGATCATGTGATCATTTAAATCGAAACAAAAAAAACTAAAGAAAACTAAAAGCAAAGAAAGAAAGAAAGAAAGAAGCCATGAATTAAAAGCAAGGAAAGAAAAGAAACTAGGAATAAGAGAGAATTCAGAAGAGGAAAATTCTGTATTTTATCAATTCATCAAAATTGTCTAACATTTAGAAAAATATGATATGAATAATAAAACCCTAACTAGAACAAATAATTGGGCTTATAGCCCACTAAATAAAATACTAAATAATAATTAAATCATGCCCAACAAATAAAGCCTAATTAATAAATCTCAATTAAAAATTCAAATAAATTAAACCAAAACTTAAGCTAAAGTTGAATTTCTCAATGGTTTGGGCTACCCCCTCATCGTTTATGATCATACGAGTGCATAAACAGTGTTTTGAGTCTGGTGTCCCCACCAACCTATCCTAGGGTTAGAGAAACTCGACCATGTCGAGTGTAGTTTAAGGCGGCTCCAATAATGCTCCCAAAGATCATGATTAAGTTGTTGTGATATCTTTACGATAATCCAAGAATAGTTTGAATCTGGTAATCTAGATCATATACTGAGATTCGCTAAAGTTCACCTTTCTTGGTAAAAACAACTTGTGCATCCAAAAAGAATAAAGAGAGAAGACTAGTTAGCTTGAGATCAAGAGACTGAGAGATTAAGAGAACCAAGAGACAAAGAGCTTGGAGGAGCAACTTTAATTTAGAGAAAAGAGATTGAAAGACGAAGATATTGATTTAGATTTAGAGATTGAGACTGTGATTATGGAGGGTAGCGACTTGTTGCTAATTGCTAGGGTTAGAATGTAATTTTTTTTATTGATAGTACTTAGTAATTTTTAGACCGGTTTGGCTCGATTTAATTACTTTGATTTTAGCTATAAAGACTTAAAATTGAATTAAATTAATTTTTTATTTAATTTTATTTCATTAATTTAATCGGTTTTTTTTATAATTTAATTTTATAATTTTCTTGATTTAATTGTTTTTTGAGGTTTATTTTATAATTCCTGTACGTACACCTCCTCTGTTTCTCTCTCTCCCTTATACGTTCCCGTATTCTTTCCCTCCCACCAATAACACCGCGCACCGCGCATCTACTTTCCCTCCACTAATAACACCCATAAAGAATTTCACCCAATTCCAATCCTAAAGTGTTTCTGTACTTCCATTAAATAGTTGGCAAACGATTCGAAATCCCAAGGAATGTGGATTTTGA
>Ga0325414_1002361_pt1 | contig 19046 bp, 7 predicted proteins | sample PopdelMetagenome_8_FD_206183 | JGI IMG/M metagenome (GOLD analysis project Ga0325414, IMG submission 206183) | Populus deltoides microbial communities from Bellville, Georgia, United States - Leaf-PdKOR-R3 | ecosystem: Host-associated > Plants > Phyllosphere > Phylloplane/Leaf | place: USA... | reverse complement strand
AATTTGAGCTAAAAAGAAAAAAGAAAAAATCTCATGAAAATAATAATAAAAAATCATCTATTCAAAAACTTTTGAGCTACTATAATCGATGTTTTTAGGTTAACGAGTATTAGTTATGGTTTTTTTTTCTAAATATCCTTAAAAAAAGAATGAGTTTAGTTTAGTTTTTTTTTATTCAGTTAATTTCAATTTTTTTTGTGTTTTTAGAGTTATTAGAGAAATTATAAAAGATTTTATGATTTTTTTTTATTTTTTTAGGTGAAAATAAATTAAAAAAAAAAGCCAAAAAATCATCTTTTCTAATTTTCCAATCACTGATAATTAAAATTCAAGTCTCATCATACATACATCTCCTGTTTCCTTTTTTTTTTAAAAAAAAAAACAATAGAAATTTTGCATAAAAGAAGATGGACATAAATGATCAATAATTGTTCGTGTATGCAAGTGGTTAAAGTGTTGGACTCTAAGTTAGTAACAGTATGCAAGATTCGATGAACTAAACATAATAATTTTTTTATTTATGAAGTTGTTTGGTATATCTTTATATAAAAATAATTTTGTCTTATCCAACATTGTTTTAATAGAGATATTTTTATCTCACTAAAAAAATAAGAAAAGCTTGTCCAATTCTCTGCTCAAAGATTAACTCGGGTGAATCCTGGTCAATATAAAAATAAAATTAATTATTATCATAGTTTTAAAAAACACGATCTGAGAGTGGACCTAGAGAAAGGCTTAGATCACGAGTCGGGTTGACCATTAACCTAAATCAACTTTAGAATAAAAATGATTATTATCATAATTTTAAAACGCAACTCAAGAGTCGACCCAAGGCCAGGCCTAAGTTACATGTCGGGTTGACCTTTGACCCGTATCAATATAAGGATAAAATTAATTATTATCATAATTCTAAAACCCAACTTAGTGGTCGACTCGAGACTAAGCCCATGTCAAGGGTTAGGTTGACCATTGACCCTAGTCAATATAAGAATACAAATGATTATTAACATAAATTTAAAACCTAACTGGGGGGTCGACCCAGAGCAATGCTTAGGTTACGAATATGGACGATCAACTCGGGTTAACCTGAAAAAATATAAAAATAAAAATGATTGTTATTATAGTTTTAAAAACCTGATTTTGGAGTTGACGCGGGGCAAGTCTTGGTTACGAGTCAAGGGGGTCAACTCAAGTTTATCATGGTTAATGTAAACAAACTTGGGGGCTGACCCAAGGCAAGGCTTGGGTCACATGTCAAGAGGGTCAATCATGATTGATCTAGGTCAATATATAGATAAAAGTGGTTATTGTCATAATTTTAAAACCTGATTTAAGAGTTGACCCGAGACAAGACCTAGGTTACAAGTCTAGAAGATCAGCTTGAGTTGACCCAAATTAAAAAAAAAATCAAAACAACCTTATTTTAAAAAAAAAATTCAATGGATTTGTTAACATGTTTTTATCTCGAGATGATCGGGTCACAGGTCGACCCGAGTTTTTGACCGGGTCAGCTCAAATCAATTCTTTCTCTATTATTTTTAAACTCATACCAGTCCAGGTGCAAGCCCCAGGTTGGCGACTATCATTTTGTGTCTAGTAAAAATAAAATAAGATAAATTATTCCCTCCAATTTAAAATATACCAAACATAAGGCGATTATTTCTCTAGTCTAATCCTATCTAATCCATTTTAATTATGTTCAGTTCAATCCAATCAAATATTATTTGAAATACCAAACATTACCTAAAATTATTTATTTTTCTTATTATAGAGTTTGAGGATGTGTTCACATTTTTAAAAAAAAATTTCCACATGTTTCATTTGTTAACTATTTTTCTTAATATTACCATACAATATGGTAATAAAAGTGGCACAATTTTTAATTACACCCATTCTTTTTTTAGGAAACATTTGTGGTTCTTTTTTTTTCTTCAAGGTTCATTATTCATTAGTTTTTTTTTCCACATGGCCCATTTTTTACATTTTCTTTAAAGTTTTTAAGAATGTCTAGGTATGTTATATTATCATATAACTTGATAATAAAAGAGAATTTATAATTACTAAAACATATTCAGGTGTACATGCCTGGACTATATAGTTTTTAAAGGGTGACACACTAGCAAATTTTAAAAAATAAGTCAAAAAAATTTAATATTAAAAATTAAAATTAAAAAAAAATTCACTCTAGGCATGTTTAATTAGTTTTTAATTACGGTTGATAATTATTTTTGGTTTTTTTTTAGGTTAATCACAATTTCCAAAAAATATCCTAAAAATTAGTTGGTTCTTGATTTTGTGTATCTATTTTTTTTGTTGTATAATTATATAAAAAATAATTTTTAAAAAATAAAGTTATGAGACTCAATTAACTGCATGACTCGGATCACAAGTTTAATAAATTAAAGCATGACATCTAGGTTGATCCGGCATATTGTTGTCTCAATATTTTAAAAAAATATCATCTTAGAATAAATTTTTAAATCAAATTATATTTTTATTAATAATTTAGATTTAATAATATTATAAAAGAGTTTTATACAGGTAGCATAGGGATGCAAACTAGTTAGAAAAAAAAAAATCTAGACCTCCTGTAAAAGTTATTATTCATCATGACTCATATTACTATTTATTATAATATTTATTATAATAGTGTGATTATAAAATTCCCCTTGAATAAAAAAAAAACTTTAAACCAGGCATTGATGATAAGATTATATTTTCAAAACAATTATTTTTTTACAAGTTATAAGAGGTTAGATCGGAGATTTTTTTTTATATAGTAAAATTACTAATTTAATTCTAAAATAAATAATCTAATGTGGGACATTTTTATATTTTCAAGTGTTCTAGAATATTGCAATTATTTTAGGCCTCGTTTGTTTGCTGGAAAGTAGTTTCTTTTTAGAAAGTGAATTTCGAGAAAGTGAATTATTTTCTAATGTTTGGTAGTATAATGAAAAATAAGTTGGAAAACACTTTTCAGTGTTTGGTTATGATATGGAAAATGAGCTGGAAAATAACTTATTAATATTTTATTTTTCTCAAGTTTATTAAAATAATGAGGAACAATCTTACAAATTAAAAAGTTGAATGAGAATGAAATTAGAAAATATATGATTTCATAAATTATCTCAAATAAAATAAATAATAATCAAAATAATAGAGATCAAATCTAAAAATAAAAAAATAAAAGATGAAGAAATTAAAATAATAATAATTAATATTTCATAAATTATTTTAAATAAAATAAGTAACAATTAAAAGAATGAGGACCAAATTTGATACATAAAAAATTTCAATAAAAAAATGATAAGCATAGTTAATTTAAAAATTAAATTTTAAAAGATGAAATTGAAAAATAAATATTCAAATATATATATATATATATATATATATATATCAATCAAAAGTTTGAGAACCAAATTTGATATAATCAGCAAATAATATGACATTTTTAAATTTTTCACAACTTCCGGAAAATGTTTTCCATCTAAATTTTCTAGGAAAACACTTTCTTGAAAACTAAGCTAAATTTTTCTTTGGCTGAAAAGTATTTTTAATTGATTAATTTTTTTAATAATAAATAAACATAAAAATAATTTAAAAATAATTTTTTAAAAAATAAATTCCAAAAAACAAATATATCCTTAATGCTTACAAAGACAAATGTTAGCACCTCACGGATATTTTCCTACTGTTCAAACAAAATTAAACTGAATTGTGGCGTAATGCGGGCCCTAGCTAGTATATTCTGATTTTAATCTAATGACTAAAATCACGTTAGATCACCTAAAAGGACACCAATAATTAGATATTTTTTATTTCAAAATTTTGAGAGCCGCTCGCTATTTTTAACATACGTGGCTCACTTCAATCATAATTAATAATAGTTTTTAGTATTATTAAATTTATTTTGTCAAAACCCTTTTAATATTACCAAAATATCATAATTGACGCTACAAGAATGTCTCGGAGATCTTATTTATTCATTCTTTCCTTCCCTTTTTTCTTTCCTCTTTTTGTCCTTGGAATTTATACCTCCTTATTTTGACCACTTGATTAAAATACCCCATTTTTCAATTGTGATATTCTTACCAAACTATATTATTTTTCAAAAAAAATTTGTATGTGCTAGTTTATCCCTTTTTTTTTAATGCACTGATTTAAAAAAAATCATAATTATTAACAAAACTCTAAAACGTATAGGTTTTCTATTATACATGAATGCACTGTGAACTAAGAGACAATTCACTGTGGACTTATTGTGCACGCATGCACTGTGGACCAAGAGACAATTAATTGTGAACTTGCACAGTTGCTTCGCTATATATTGAGAAAACACTGTAGAAACCATTCCCGTGTTTTTAGTCAACAATTGCTATTGGGGGCGTGGCCTTCTCTGCCACAAGCCGCTGGATCTGGCTTTGGTAGCCGGATCCAGCGTTGTTGGTTCTGGTTGACAATCCAAACCCAGAACACCAAAATGTGTCAATTCTAAGCTAGACCAAATACACACTATATCGTCTGTTGGGGGGGGGGCGTTGTCTTCCCTGTTGTTTGTAAGTCAGACAGGGTTGTTGGGTCGTTGCAATAGCCAGGACCTAATGGCGTTGGGTCCTGCTGGCACCATTAGAGTTGGGTCTTGCCCTAGTGGGACCCAAAACTGTAAATGGATCATTGTAGCAGGATCCAGTAGCTTTGAATCCTGCTGGACCATTAGAGTTAGGTCCTTCCCAGTAGGACCCAAAATTGTAATGTTTTTTCTTTTCCTTTTCATACGTGTGCTGGACCCAAAATCACATTGGATCCTGCTGGTGCAGGACCTAATTGGGTGTTGGGTCATGCACAGTGCAGAACCCAGAGGGATTTTGGGTCTTGCACTCGGCATTAATAAGATAAATTCCGTGTGTAAGGATTATATTAGTTGGTCGCGGGGTAATTGAATCTGAGTTTGTAATTTGAAAGAGTACTCAGAATTTAGTTAAATCTTCACAATTCTTCTTCTTTCTTTTTAGAACTTATCATTATTTTTATTTCGATTTTCAATGTTAAGAGAAGTAGATTAGTCTCCATACAAATAAAAAAGATAAATTGTATAGAACGATAAATTGTATAGAACTTCCTTCAATTATTGAGAGTCAGGTGTATTTATAAAAATATATTTATTAAATAGAAAAACGAGTTTGACTAATAATAATAAAAAGACTAAATTACCCAAATAATTATTCTATATTAAACGTAAGTTGTTGAACAAAACTCTAAAGTGAAAATCCAATATTAGTGTTAGTTACATATTGTAGTGAATTTTTTTTTTGAAAAAAATATTAAATTTGTTATTGAAATTCAAGATATTCTTATTTGTATTATCAATATTGTTATTTTTATGATAATTAATGTTATTGAAATTAAAAATATTATTATTTGTATTATAAATATTATCATTATTATAATTATCTTGGGTCTGGCGACAGGACCCAAGGCTAAGGGATCCTACTTCAGGACCCAATGCTCTTGGGTCCCGCGTCCGGACTCAATGTCCTCGAGCGGCGTCATAACCCAATGCTCTTTGGTCCGTAGCAGGATCCAAGGCTAATAGGTCTTGCATCAGGACCCAAGAGAATTGGGTTTAACGTCAGTACCCATTTCTCTTGGGTTTGGCGGCAGGACCCAATGCTAATGGGTCTTTCATCAGGACCCAAGAGAATTGGGTCCGGCGGCAGGACCTAAGGCTGATGGGCTTCTGCCTCAGTGTTGGGCACACCCCTGTGCACACTTGACACTTGGGATGCTTGCCTGCGGGCTGAGAACACCCCAGCGCACACGTGGTGCTTGGGCTGCCTGCCTATACGCTAGGCACACCCAAGTGTACACATGATGCTTGGGTTGCATCCGAATGCAAACCCGTCTTCCAAATCAAAAGAGAAATGGGCTCGTTGGGAAGAAAGATAAAATGTCTATCCGTTGAAAATTATGATCCATAGTTGCTTTTCTATTCTAACTCCTGAAGCTAGAATCCAAGCCATCAACCCAATTTACGAAACAAGTGTGCTTCCTCAGGTAGAGACCACCATAGGCCCAAATTTAACTCATCCCAAGCTCAATTCATCACTTACCTAATGAGAATGTAAATATTGTCAATTTTTTTTGTTGTTGTAAAATTAGCAAAGTAAACCTTAAAAGTTGATAAATTATTATAGATTCAAAAAGATATGATGAAATGGCACAGTTTGATTATATTGCACTTTAGAAGCGTGGCATGGTCAAACTCTAATCTTCTACCTAAATCGGTTGACTAGTTGGATCCAATTTTATGAACCGGTCGACCGGTTCACACAAAAAAACATAATTTTATGAAGTTTTTCTTCCAATATATATTTTATAAGTCAAAATATACCTCTTTGTCAAACTTATTGAATAAATAATAAACTTCAATTTAAATCTCAAAAAGTTATTGTTCACACAATAGTGAGTGATTCTGAACAGTCAGGTGTGAGTTTGTCGTAACTAAATGAGGATATGTCCCAAACAGATTATATAGATAGCCTAGCAAATGCATTTATGAATTAGTGGGATAGGTCTATACCCAAAAAGAGGTCTGGTCGCACCAGATTAGAATAGCAGTTTAAAATGATCATAACTTATGATCCGACCGTTGGATTGCATTTAATTTTTTTACAAGAGTTTTCGGAGGCTATAACTGCGTCAACAAAGACTGTCGGATATTTAGATATCAAAATCTCACTAAGGCCTTGAAGTTTTAAGATTTTCTTTGTTATTTTTGGAATTGATCGACCAGTTTCATTTACCATTACAAATCCGTCGACTCATTAATCTAGAAATGACATAGTTTGACAATGTTGGATTTCAGAAACATGCCATGGTTAAACTGTGATATATCACAAAAACTTTTTGAACCTATATCAATTCATCTTTTTTTAAAAAAATTTGCGTTCCAGTTTCCCAATTTATCCAAATATTGTTGTTCACGCGCACAGCTCTATTGAGATTATCTTTTCATTTTTTGGTTTTTCCCCTCATAATTGGACCGAAACTTGATGTAGCGCTATGTTCTGCTTAAGCTAGACGAAGGTGGTGTTGGACAATATGATTCAACCATATATTTACAAAATTTTGAATTATTTTTAGCTTTATTTTTTTATATATTTTTAAATTGTTTTGATGTGCTGAAATTATAAATAAATATTAAAAACAAAAAAATTATATTAATATATTTTTAAATAAAAGACACTTTAAAAAAAAACCTTTTACAACATTCTTAAACAATAATAAAAAAAGAAATTATATTATAATGGACAAATCTCATGGTCATTATGAGAGTTGATTTTTTTAAAAAGAAACCAAGAGATAGAGAATTATATAAAAAAAAATATCAACATGAAGTAACTTTGAACTAATTAGATTCTGATTGCAATAAATTTTTAAAATTGATTTAAGATATTTTTTAATTTTTTTTCTTAAAAAAATCATTAAAATGTTTAGTAACTTTGAACTAATTAGATTCTGATTGCAATAATTTTTTAAAATTGATTTAAATTATTTTTAATTTTTGTCAGAATTACTTTTTGACTTAAATAAAAATGATGTTACAAAACGAGTCAAAAAATATTTTTTTATTTATCAAAAGTTAAGATTAAAATTTTAATTTTTTGAATTTTAAATTACATTACCTACTTTATAAAAATTGAGTTATTTTTATTCAAACATACTTCTAACTTATTTTATTTGAATTATGATTAAAATAATTCTTTTTATAATTTATATTAAATGAACTCTTACAGCTTGTTTAGAACTAGTTCTCTATTATAATTAAATTTAATTATAATATTTAATTTGAAATTTTTTATAAATAAATTAAATTCATATGTTTGAAAGATATGGAATTTAATTTAATTTATTTTCTATATTACCCTCATCACATTCATCTTATTTATTTGAATATTTTTTAAAAAAAGATAAGTATATTAGTATTTTAAAAAAATTAATTTTAATATTTTTTTTTTAAATTGTAAATTAAAGGGGTTAATCTCTATTCTACTTTTATATAAGTTTTAGAGATTGGATTTTTTTTTTAGAATTCAATTATTGAAACTTAAAATAGTTTCAAACATAAGATTTTATTAACAGTTTGTATTAAATTCAATTCAATTCAAAGATTCCAAATATGGTGGTAAGTATTTTATATATATAAAAAAATATCTACATTTTCATAATTTATAAGAGAATAAAAAAGGTAGAATAAATAGAATCCCGTGACTACTGAAATCACGCTCTTTAAAGGGAGGTCACCTAAGGATTTCTAATGTTGGTGAGAGTTTTCAAATGTGAATCGAATTTTTTTTTCCAGGATGCTGTCTAGTACCTTGACTTGGTGGTACCCACAAAATTGGTGTTTGAGGAGAGAAGGATTTCTTAAATGAAAAAACACCCTCATTGGCCTCTTTGTAAATGACCACTGCGTCAGAAGCAACCAACCATAGAGGAAATATGTTCATAGCATGTTTCCTTTTACCCTCAAGGCAGCCATTTTTTACCTGCAAATGTTCAGGCACTACATGGGGAAACCAGTTGAACAACCATAATGTTCAAGCGAGCAAATTATACATACAGTAGAACACTCCATGAACACAAAGACTTCGTACAAATATAGAACAAACTTGATTATTCTTGGAACTTGATTCTTTTTGTGAAGTTCCCATTAATCCGTAAACTGAAAAGATGACATTATAAAGACAACAGGGAATCAATCAGACCTGTCAAGCCATAATTTTACTCTTAACACCACTTTATTACAGCCCACGCATTTGATCTCCTCAGTTTCTTAATTCCATTAGTGAACAGTCACCACTGGCGTATTACATTCTAGAATTAAAAAGTTCAATTACAGTAAGAAAGTGCTGCGGTGTACAAAGTAACGAGCTCGATGGTGTTCCTTCTCACCAATTCTCTGAATATATATATATAGCCAACCACTTTAGTAGCAAGGAGTTGGATTTCTCAGGGCCTTCCAAACTGTTACTAAAATCAGCACTAAAGTGAAAGGTTCAGGTCTAAGCTTGCTTTATTCTCATCATTCTTCACAGCTTGCTTTCTTTGAGAAGAATCCACCAAGCTGGTGGACACAGCTGCAGCTGGGATCAGGTCTTTTAACTTCTCAGTCTCTGCCATGAAGTCTTCACGTTGAAATAAGGGCTTCCAGACAGTAACCTGCTTCTTCTCTTCCTCCAGTTTTCTCTTCTTGTTCTTGCCATCTATCTCCGGTTTCAATGCGGGATCTGAGACATTCATTAGTCGATCACGAGCCTCGCGAATGCCTGTGATGAGCGCAAAGAATCTCTCTATTTTTTCTTCTTCATTCTCTTCATCAAGATCGTCACTGAAAAGTTTTCTCTTTTTGCTTGCACCATCCATGATGATGTTGGCTGTTGGATGCAGGGGCAAGCCAGGAAGCAGGCAGTCACAAGCAGAGGAAATGCACTTTGTAGGTTGCTTCTCCGATGCTTCTGGGAGACCCTTACTTGTAGTCTTGTACACAAGGTCAGGGTCAAGCATGTACAGTGATTTTTCACTTTCCATTGATTGGTTTTTGATCCAATTTTCGTTGGACCTAAACATCCCTCTTTTTCTATCTCAGTGCCCATATGGCTGATGCTATTGCTGTCACTATTAAAAAACAGAAAAGAAACAATGTCGTTTTGCTAGATATAATCTTTTACTGTTCAACTCTATAGCGAAATGTCGCCCTCCTTTGATTATATTATAGTGTTATTTAACCTGTGGATGTTGTTTGTACTTCTGCATCTGTTTCTTTCTTTCTTTTCTTCCTTTCTTTTGTTTCTGAGGTTTTTTTTTTCAGTTTTTCAGTAAAAATAGTTGACGATATTCTGCCTTGAGAGTAGACACAAGTAATTAATAATAGAAGACTTAAAGGTACTTAAATGTATTTTTTTCAATATGAGAGAATTATTTTGTTGTATATTAAAATCAATTCAACTGACCAATTAACCGATAAAGAAAACTACTTATTACAAATGACATTTTGTTGTCTTGTCAAAACATACAAATGTTGACTAATATAACTAACATTGAACTTAATATAATGAAATAGTTGAATAATTGAAAAATAAGACATTGAATGCTGATATCACGCATTGAACTGTGAGTCATATATTATTATTTTTTTCAAAAAAATGGATATATAGGTTTTTTAAACGGGTTTTTCTACTTAAACAAAATTCTAAGCGTAAATAAAAAAAGTTTATGCAAGCATTTAATTAAATAAATTGAGAACTTTTTATGTAAATAAATGAAGAAAAATCATTAACCATAACTAACAACAAAACTGGAAAAATCAAGAGATAAATATAAATCAAGATATTTGATCTCATAACATGGAACATTTATTGGATGTGTTTACTGAATTTTTTTTATTAAAATTAATATTTTATTCAATTAAACAATAATAGAAATACACACATACATGAGATTTATTAAATAAAAGAAAAAACAAAAATACAAGGCTACACATATTAGAAATATTATCTAAAATAATTTTTTTTATTTTTAAAAATAAGTTTTATCTATATAAAAAATTATAGATAAATCAGAACAATATCTTAAAAAATTAAATAAGAAAACCTATTAAATAAAGGTATTAAAAAAAACCCTATTAAAAGATGGCTAAATAAGAAAAATAAAAAAATCATAGATGAAGGATATTAATCAAAACATAAATTAAAAAAAAAAGACCTCTTAAATAAAGACATCAATTAAGATAAAAACCAAAATTGGAATGAGTTGGTTTTTCAAGAAATAAAAAAAACAAATGAATTAGGTTATAACTCTGATTGAGTTTAATCAGTTGATTTTATTTTAATTAGATGATAAAAAAGGTAACAATAGTAAATGAATATTTTTTTTTTAAATCATGATAACTTGAAAAAAAAAACTTTGAAAGTAAAAAAAATGGATTAAAAAGGGATAAAACAATCAACTCGAGTCAACCTAAGGTAGCGTGATAGACATGTAACTTAGGTAATAAGAGGCAAGTTAACCCATGTTAATCCACAAAAACCATGGTCCAGGTCATATGATTAGAATAACCCGATAGAAAAGAAAATGAAAAAAACCAAAAAACCAATCTTTTTTTTTCAAAATAATAGGGTTAAATCGAAAAGAAAAATAACTTTAACAACAAAAAAGAATAAAGACCAAATTGGAAAAAATAATACACCATAAACTCAGATTGAATGATGAAATTGAAAATCAATAAAACTTTTACAAAATACTAGGAAAACAAATTAGAAATCAAAAGAATAAGGATCGAATTGGAAAAAAAATAATTTATGAAAAAATGCAATTGGATGAAAAAATTAAAAACAAATAAAACTTTAATAAAAGAGCCAAGAACATAAACTAGAAATCAAATAAATAAGGACTGAAACTGAAATACAAAGAACAAAGAAGGTTGTTCTATAATTTGTTAGGGAGGAAAGAGAAAAGAAAGAAAAAAAGAAACCCTACTGACAACAAAGCGTGTCACCTCTACTGACACGTGCGTCACTAGGAGGAAGAGGACGTAGTAATGCTTCTAACAACATGATCTAGAGGCATCGCGTGGTACTGGTGCCTCACGCACACTAACAACTTTTTAAATTTAATATTAGTTAATCATCCTAAAAAAAACAAATTACTCTTAATGATTTGAAATTACCAAAAAACTTATGTGAAATGATAAAAAAAACCTTTAGACTATTGGCTGATATTTTCTTGATTATAAGAATAAAAATGTTTTTTAATGTATTAAAAAAATTAAAAAGACAATAATACCATTGGTCATCAATATTTTTTTTTAATTTTGGGGTAATTTATTCATTTTACTATTTTGAAAAGATGCATATACCCCTGTATAATCCTTTAATGACCAATGAGCCATGAGAAAATACTAAATTACCCCTAAATCCAAGATATCTCATTTTTTAAAGGGAAAAAAGTAATTTCATTATAGCATTGAATAGTTTTTTGTGTTTGAGTGTATGGTATTTTTGCTACGCTTTTTAGAGTTTTTGTGACAAGAAAATTAGTTGCGCTATATTGTGGGTAGGATTTCAAGTTATGTTTTAATGTAAGAGAAGAATATGTTCAAATTATGAATATATTTTTTTGCATCATGAGAAACTTTAATTGAATATAAAAATTTGTTACATGTGTTTAATAAAATAAAGTGAAAATTATATAAAACAATTGATCATAAAAAGAATTGTTAACACTAACTAAAGACTAAAGCGGGAAACTGAAAGATATTTGGTTTTCTGACACAAGATATTCTTCAACTAATTCTTTTATTTAATTATATATAAATAAAAATAGATTTTTCATTACAAATGCAATAGTTTAAATTTTGTAAAGAAAAACCTAATTGTTAGTAAAAATTCTCTCTCCCTCTCTCTCCTTTTTTTGTTTTTATCAATGTATCTTTCTTAACAAAAAAAAGAAGATCTTTCCATAACTATCTTGTTTATTGTGTAAAACTATAAACAATTAAAATCAAGATTTAAAAAAATTCTAATGATATGAAATAAGTTAAAAAAATATCTTTATAATCAAAATCTGTATTCTTTGTTTTTTGACAAAATAATTTTTATCACAAATTTTATTTTTAAAATAAAAGGTTATCATAATATTAAAAGGTAAGTTTTAATAAAACACAAAAATATAATAAAATGATGAGTTGATAAATTTTAACATGAATGTATTAGAAAATATAACAATAATAATGTTTAGAAAAAAAATAAAAAATATAATAAAAGTATTAAAATATATATATTTCATCTATATTTAGAAAATCATTCATATTAGATTCATAGACGCTAATATCATTTAAAAATAATGGCATAATTGGATAATATTTAAAAATTATTTAAAAGATCATTTTTAAAAAAAATTCAATAAAAAATGTGAAAAGAAAAAAAACAACGGGATTAAAAAATAAAGGGTCAAGCACACATGGCTGGATATGCATGCCTAGCCCATATGAAACCCAGGGTCACGCATCAGATTGCTTTTTTTTTTTTAACAGGGTAGACAAAACATTGTCCACCTCATCTGATTTTTTTAAAATGTGATGGACTTCATGTTCCTAATTGGGTAGACAATGCATCATCCTTTTTTCATCTTTTCTAGTTATTAGAGATGAATTTGATGATCGGAAGATTAAAGTCCAACTTTTAAAACTATAAAAACCTGAATTTCAACTATTTCACCTAAAAACATGAGATAAAAACATCTCATAAATCTCTGTAATCTCATTTCTAATAGCGAAATATATTTTAATCAATCAAAAATTTTTAAATCAAATCAAATAAAAAAACCTTCTCAATCTCTTATTTATTTTCTCCAACATTGAAGGCGAAAACCATATATATTAAGTTTCATTTTAAAAAAAATGAATTTACAAACACTAAAATTATAATTATTGGTAGTCAAAATATGACCACTTAAAAGCACTCTCTCCTCAAACTTTTTTGATAATCTTCTCTCGGCTCCCTTGAGACCAACAGACTATAACACAAATGAAGTTAGGGACAAAAACAAACATTTTAAGTATAAAAAAGGCTAAATTAGAAAAATATTTAATCGAGGGACAATAATCTAGATTTACATGCATTTTGAATAGTAAAAATTGAAAGGAGTTGTAGCTTTAAGATTAAAAAGCAAAATAAAAAAATTTACAAATCAAGAAGGAAATATACTAATGCCACAATACTTATGAATAGAAAAATATGATAGTATGAATAATGATTCAATAATAAAACAACAATTTCTTTTATTTTTTTTTTTGTTAACTAGTTTGTTGTCTATGTGATACCGTAGGGAACGTTTTTGTAATGTTATTAGACTCGGTCTAACCTGATGGGTCAACCTAATGACTTTCCTACCTAGCCTACCAATGCCATAATACTTATGAATAGAAAATGTGATAGGATGAATAATGATTCAATAATAAAACAACAATTTTTTTTTTTTTGTTAACTAGTTTGTTGTCTATGTGATACTGTAGGGAACGTTTTTGTAATGTTATTAAACTCGGTCTAACCTGATAGGTCAACCTAATGACTTTCCTACCTAGCCTACCAATGCCACAATACTTATGAATAGAAAAATGTGAGAGGATGAATAATGATTCAATAATAAAACAACAATTTCTTTTATTTTTTTTGTTAACTAGTTTGTTGTCTGTGTGATACCGTTGGGAACATTTTTGTAATGTTATTAAACTCGGCCTAACCCGATGGGTCAACCTCATGACTTTCCTACCTAGCCCATGCTTATGATAGGTTTCAAACTAAACTGAATGAGAATTGATCTAATATAATTTAGTCTACCTGACGGTCAACTAGCAACTCAATCACCTAATAAAACATGATTTCATTTAAAAAAAAATCAAAACAACTTTGTTTTAACTTTTATTTTAAAAACAATTATTAAAATGATGATATAACCTAAATAAACTCATTTTCAATCTGAAAACACTCTTATATTTATCCAAAACCCCAAAATAAAATCAAACCAAACCAAACAAAAATTTTCAAGCCATATTCTATTTTTTTTTTTCAAGAACATGAATGATACAAAACACTTTAATGAAACCTTTTTTTGTCAAAAGGAGCCCCTTGACACAAAGATCGACCTCTTTTTTTAGTAGAAATGTTAATAGCCTATCACTTTTTCTCTCATTTTCTATTTTTCAGTGACTCTCACTCCTCTCAAATTCTAGGATTTAAAATATTATACAAATGAAATTTAGTACTTAAATGTGAATTCCTGAAAAACCAAGGACTAAAAATAAAAAAAATAAAAACCATATGGACCAAACTATAGTTTTCCACGAATATGAACAACAAAAAAGAAAAAAGGGTTGTATTTTATTTCCCACGTTAGATTTGATCCCTCTTGTTTGAATTTTGTTAAATTGATAAAATTAAATTCTATTTTGTAAAATATCAAGGAATTTTTTTGACATTGAAAAAACAACATAGTATGTAAGCTGTAGCAAATTATGAGGCTTTAAACAATATGAACATTGAATGATAAAATTAAAAAAAAATAATTTAGTGTTCAAAACGAATAATTTTGCAAGTATTAGGAAAAAAAAAGGGGAAGGGGGCTAGAATCACATATTGTAGCATTCCACGATGTATTCGAGTTTGACATTACATTGAAAAAAGAAACTATATTTTATTTATTTTAGTTTATTATGTAATTAATGTTTTATTATTGTGCAAGACTATAATGGAGGGTTGAAACTTCATGAACAATCTAGTAAAATTATCTTACCGAATTCTTAGAAAGAAATTATTCGAGATTGAAACATTCATTGCAAGGAAATTATGTTAATTTGAAGAGGCTTTTTCTCTCATTCCACTCTCTCTCTCTCTCTCTCTCTCTAAAGGGAATTCAAAATACCAGTGGAATTTTCTTAATATTTCTGTTGCTGCAGAGCACTACGTAAGCAACAAGCAAAAAAAAGTATCGAACACGCTTCAGAGTTACAGTATGTGCGCGTAGACAGGAAGATGCCAGAGCACGTTCGGAGATTATTCCAACCCTACAAAGAGAGTCCCCTGTCCGTTTATGTCTGCCTGGAGAACTTGTTAGTAGCTTTATTCCTCTTCTGATCAACCACCAGTTTGGCCAAAAATTCTCATCTAACTAGGGATCCTGCAGCTCACACCCCATCATTTAAATATTCAAGCACATCAAGTCACAGCACAAGAAGTTAGTACAGATGCATGTGTTCACTGCAATATCGCCACTTGAGCAGATGCTCGAAGGCAAAATGTTTTCAAGCAACACTTGAGGAACTTGCATCAAGCTTATGCCTCAAGGATGGCAGGTCGCTCTGGAGTTCATCCAGCAATCATGCATATCATCACACAAGATGATCATGCCCATCACAGTTGAGAGAGTATGGCCAATGATGATTCTTTTAAGAAAGGTGAGAAGATAAATGTCAGGGCATAAGAATGTCAATTGCATAGAGGATGCAGAGTGATGGAAACTCAACCAAATTTATTTTTACTGTTCTAAAAATAAATAAATAAAATTTAAAAAGTAATTTCTAGAAAATCATTTTTCATAACACAAACGGGGGGCATGATGATTCAACAACAAATAAAGGAAGTAAGTCATGGCAGCACTTCAAATTAATGGTTCGAAGTTGCGTGCTGCGCCAAAATTAAACCTGGGTATTCTTTGTGAAATTAAGAAGATATGCAATACTCATGAAAATGGGCTAGTTTCAAGTTAAAAGTCAAAATCCTCAAGCGTTAATAACTTGCCCTTAATTTCAAATCGATTATGGGGTAGAATGTTTTTAGTAAAAAACCGTCCTCCATCATAAGAACATCCTTCAACCAGAAGCTTTTTAGTAGAAAACTATCCCCCACCATGAGAACGACTAACACAACATTATTTGAGCATAACCTTCTTAATAGGAAACTGTCTTTCACCATGAACATGAACGATCTCTAACCATGATGATTCTACAACATGCATCAAAAGCCATCAAAAGCCACTAATAAATGTGTTAGGTATTGTAATAGTTGTTGTGGTTATAGTTTGAAAAAAATTATTTTTATAAAAAATACTTTTAGTTGAGGTTGATTTGAAAAAATATATGTTTAGTTAAAAATGTGGTTGAAATTGAAGTTAAGAAAAAGTAGTTTAATGTGTTTGGTTAATTTTTTTTTTAAATTGAGGTTATAAAATAATTAAATATATATATATATATATATATATATTGATGGTTTTCAATTTAAATATTGTAGATTTAATTACTACTGTTACATCATGAAATAAATAATATTTTATATAAAATATTTTTTATTATTTCATTAAATCATCTACAATTCCATTACGTACAAAATTCATCCAACAAGAACTACAGTTTTCATGATTTTTTTAGCGTGCAATAAAATTAGATAAAATATTATCAGGAATAAAATTGAGATTACAGTGCAAGAATTTAATTCACTCTACACTAGGTTTTCAGGAAAAAAAATATTGTTTACATGACAGTGCAAGTGAATTTAATTCACTCTAAACTAGTTTTTTTTATTAAAAAAAACTGTTCACTTAAAAAAATAAACAGTGCGAGTGAATTTATAATTCATTACGCTAATTTTTTTTTAAAAAAAACTATTCAAATGAACAGTGCGGGTGAATTTATAATAAAATTCACTCGCACTGTTCATTGCATAGTTTTTAAAAAAAAACAATATAGTGAATTATAAATTCAATTCACTCGCACTGTTCACTTAAAAAAATGAATTCACTCGCACTGTTTTTTTTAAAAAAAACTAAAACTATTCACGTGAACAATGCGAGTGAATTAATTCACTCGCAATGTTCACTGAAAAACATAAACAGTGAAGGAGAAAAGCAGCCGAGAGCTGCTTCGGCAAAACCTGTGTTGTAAACGTGAATTGCACTTGGTCCCATCAAAAATAAATTGTGGTTTTTTGTTACCAAACATTTACAGGCTGCGGTTTGCTTTAAAAGCAACTGTAGCCGCGTAAACAAACAGCCTCTAATAATCGTTAGATTTTGAAACTAACCAATACATCTAGGAAGCGAATAGTAATGAAGTATGTTATAATTCAAACCCTAAAAAACCCACAAGGTTTGTTACGAGTGAAAATCCTCAAAGTCCGAAAACACAATAACTAAATCTTTTTATATAATAATACTAGAAAAAATTAATAATACTGAATAATAATAGAAGAATAAAAATAAAAAAGTTATTTTATTTAATAAAATAATAAAACTTATAAAATATATAAATTTCTAAATGATTATGTGAAACCCAATAAGGATGAACATATACTTAAAAACTTTTAAGTGATTATAGGTTCTTGATGAATGAGAAGCTTGTAGCTTTTCCAGAATTATCATGGGGCTTAAAAGCCCTTCACTAAAGAGTGGCTATCGTGATATTTTTTTTTCAGGGCATTAGAGCCCCCCACTAAGATTGGTGATTATATGATATTATTATTTGCACTAGAAAGACCAATCACATCCATCCCTTGAAAATTGATGTATATAATACTAAGAAGATTACATCTATCAATTAAAGATTGATAGATATAGCACTAGGGAGATAACATCTATCCCTTTTCTAGGAGATGTTTTGAGGGGCCTTCAACTATCACCTCTAGAAAATAAATAATCATTTTGAATAAGTCATTTATATTCATGAAACTTATATTTTTATCAGGGATTATACACCCTAAGGTGATCTGAGTGATAGGTGTGGGGAGAGGTTCTTAGGAGGAAATATGTCTTGGAGGTGACATTAGAATTACTTTGAATACCCTGATTACTTAACTTGGAAGATTATTTATGTTGGCTGTCCTTGTAAAAACAAGGATGTCCATGTCGCATCAAATTAACATCTTCAACTCGTATGTGATTTTCCATGAATTGCTTTACTTTGGACAAATTTATATCTGGTAAGGCATAGAGTTTTCTCTAGAGGGCATGTTCCATTACTCCTCTTATCAAGGCTTCTAAGGCTATTGGCTCAATCAATTCTTGCACCTTAAGCATTTCCTCGTTGAATTTCCTCAAATATACTTGTGTGGTATTGTCCTCTTATTGGATAACATTAAAAAGCTATATGGAGTTTTTCTTAGTGGTTATACTGGTGCTAAAACGTGTCACCAGCTTAGTGCTAAGGTCACAAAACGCTTCAATATATTTTAGTACTAAATTGTTATACAAAACATGCGCAGATCCTCTGAAGGTTTGTAGGGAATAATACTTGTGTTTTAAAAAATTTATACCCGTAAATCTTTCTTGATCCGATAATTTTTAATAAAAATATAACGATAAAAACTTGGTTCATCACATGTTTTCTATAAGCATCAAATAATCTTTTTCAATTCACTTAAGATGCTTCTTTGTGAATCTAAACTAGCTAGAACAAAAGGTTATTGCCTCTTGGATGCTTCCTGTCTGTTCATTTT
>Ga0325414_1002359_pt1 | contig 19051 bp, 9 predicted proteins | sample PopdelMetagenome_8_FD_206183 | JGI IMG/M metagenome (GOLD analysis project Ga0325414, IMG submission 206183) | Populus deltoides microbial communities from Bellville, Georgia, United States - Leaf-PdKOR-R3 | ecosystem: Host-associated > Plants > Phyllosphere > Phylloplane/Leaf | place: USA... | reverse complement strand
TGTAAATTTGGATGATATTATTTATAAAATAGAACAACTTTTCAAATAAATCAATGCATTACCCTTGCAACAGAAGCATTAATTTCTGGTATAAACCCCATATATAATTGTGTTTTCAGAGCTGAATTCGAGAAGAATTTTATGATAATTATAAATAAGAATCTCTATCGAATTAATTTAAGACCCAAAATAATTTAAGTAAATCATATGGTATATGAAATTCAGATTTTTGGTGTGAAATTACCGACTATCTAGTTTAACAATATTGAGCATATCTTATAATTCGACTGTTGGATCAGTTTAAAATATTACAAGGGGTCTTCTGACATACTTTTTTTATCTTGGGTTAAAATTTAAAGGCAATTAAAACTTGAGAATGTCCTAAAAATAAAGATATAATGTCGGGTTAGTGCAATACGCTAGAATTATGAGGGGATGAATATGGGTATAATAGTAATTGATCTAGAAAACCTGATATAACCACTATACATGCTATTGCTCATGCTAAACAGTAGCTAAGAAGAGAGAAAGAGGCTTCACTCTTGCCTCTCTTCAAAATCATTTGAGAAATCCTTTTAAAATTATGAGATTAATGCTTGCAAATATATTTGTGAGAAGAGAAACACACTTAGACTAAAATTAAGAAGCTTGTTTGGAGGAGAGGAGCTCGAGGGACAAGTTGGGGTAATGAAGAAGAATAATAATTAAAGAAAAAATTAGAAGAATTCTTCAAATTGAGCTCTAAATTGTTGATAAAAATATTTTTCTTTAGTTTTCCTATTTGATTTCATAGTTAGTAATGAATAATTGAAAAAACTTCAATATTGTAATTCTAAGGTTCTTGAAAATATGTAGGAAATGGAGGTTTATTTGAACAAATGTGTTAAAATGGCAATCAAAAGGCTTAAATCAAGAAATGATGGAAGAAAATTGAAATATTTGAGGAGAAAACCTTACCAACAGGCCTTGTCATATTTGGAAGAAAATGAGGGGTGGAAGTTTGAGTTAAAACTTGTAATAAGAAGTGTTTGAATAGGCTATAATAATAGAATAATGCATTAAAAATAAGCTTTGTTAAGTGAATAAAATAGATATATTCTGGTGCATGATCAAGAATGAATATTTGAAATGCTAGAATGAGAAATTGTATGTATACAATGTTAAAATGAAAGACTAAATAGATTGTGAATAAATTATGTGTATGTTTGTGAATGAGATGGAGGAAATGCATTAAAGTAAGAGAAAGAATTTGGTTAACAAGGCTTGTATAAGGCCGGTCATAAGAATATTTTGTTAGAAATTGATTAGTTGATGAAAATTATCATAGATTGTAATTAATAGGGTGTAATTATTGTTTTGATAATGATAATGATGTAAGAACATTAGTTGTTAAGGTTTATTACGTATGTTTAATTTTAAAAGGAGAAAGTGAAAAATAAAAGGTTTATTGTTTTGTTTTGTTTTGTTGTGTTAGTAATGCTAAATGATCTTGGATAATGTTGTTTATGCATAGGAATAAGTTGGAGGTTGAAATGGGTTTTCAAAGGGTGAAAATCCTTATTGTCTAACATTTTAGTTGAAAAAAAAGAGGCTACAATAATGGTTAGTATTTTCCACTTAATATTATGGTCATTAGAAAACCTAATGATTTGCGAAAGTCTAGGCAAGGGGACTAATTATACAAGGAAAAGATGCATCACCTCTAGTACACTTTACTTATAATAAGCTGCATTATTGATTAATTATTTTTTCTTAAGTCTTGTTTCTATTCATTGATCCATCTAAGATTTAAAAAAATCATCCTCAATAAAAAGGTTCATATCTTACTAGATTAATCTAACTATTTTAAAATCTAAATTTTAATGAGACTAATAGATATACTTTACAGTGTAATTTTATACCCAAAATATTAAAGTTTACAGTTAATTCCTAACATTTTATTTTTTTCAATTCATTTAATTTAATACTAGGAATAAATATTATGTTGTAAAATTTATACCCCAAATATTAATTAAACAAATTAGTTTTTGTGATGTTTTTGAAATTTTGATTAAATCCTAATGGATAATCACAAACTTGTTGTGACACTTCTTAATTGACTTTTGTGTTTTTCAAAGTATGATAAAATGTATTTTTTTTTGTATTTTATATAAATAAAAACATATTTTTATAATTTTTAAATAAGGAATATTTGGATTTTCTTTATTTTCTTAAAATTTAAAGAAAATCATATATATTTAATACAAAGTTAGAATCATAAGTTTACAATCCAAATATTAAATAAAAATGTAGAAAAATATGCAAGGGATCCACAAATAATTTTAAAATAATCGTTGATTTTTTTTTCACAAATTTTAAAAATTATTTGGGTTTATTTGATAAAAAAACAAATTAATTAAAAAATATCTTAATGCAAATACATTTAAAAAAAAAACATTTTGACTAGTCAATTATGAATTTAAAATCCCAAGGGTTCAGCCTAGTCGCGAGGAAAGAGCAATACCTAATCCAAAAACGGTGCAGGTCTTGTCCAGGAACAAAAAATATGTAGGTAATAAAAACCCTGAAGAAAACCCTGGCCTTGATGGAAAGCACGACGAGCCTATAGAACAGTCAGCCCACTAAAAAAAAAAACCCTAGGAAGACAAAATGACATGTACGTAATAAAAAAACTTAGTGTCCTTCGTATTTTCCTGTAGCAACGACATACTTCTCTCCAATAAAGATCAATCTTAGGCAACATTATTAACTAAATCTTTGTGTTAAAAAAATAAAAAAGAAGAAACTCAGTGTCCTTCGTAATGATTGTTTTACTCCATTGTTTCCACACATATCAATTACATCAACACAAGATTTAAAGTTTTTTGAAAAGATGTTGTTGAATTTTAAATAATTTTGAAAAAACATTAAAAATTCCAAAAATAACACAAATATATCAAAAATATATTTTTTAGGTTTTTTTTTGTCAGTTTTCCATATTTTTGAATTAAAAAAATTATAAATAAAATGAGGTTAAAAATCAAGTTATGACAATCATGGTCTAATTGTCCTAGACCTCTCCTCAAACTCATTCACAACAATATCATTTAAAAACAACAATTCCATAATGCATAAATATAGAATACTTTTTATAAAGATTATATGTGATACACACACACCCCTCCATCATCAAATAAAATTATATTTGGTTCACTAGGATAATTTAATGTATTACAAGTTATTAGTTCCATAAATATCTATATTATACTAAGTTTCATAACTCAATAAAAAGTTAACATCATTTAAGTTACCTAATACAAAAGAAAGATAATTAATCGAAATCTAATGATCCTCTCTAGGATTAGAGGTACATGTTAACATGTTACAATTTATACAATGTATTAGAATATATTATAAGGATTTAATAATTAATCTCGTACATATCTTATTTATCTATGAATTTATTTTTTTAAACAATTATAGTTCATTTCCATATTCCAAATCATACACAACATTTTAGGTTTATATTTTACTCTTATAACGATTCTAAACTTATTAAATAATCATACAAGTCATGGTTACCGATATCTTTCAAGAAGTAATTCAAACAACATTATCCTGACAATCTAATCATAGATATCACTAGCCCTATCAAGGTTGACTAGTCTAAACATTTAATCTTAGTCATCCAAACATGAATATCACTAGCCCCGTCAAGGTCAGCTAATCTACACATTTAGTTCTGATAATCCAAACATGGATGCTACTAGCCTTATCAAGATCGGCTAATTTAAACATTTATTTTCTATGTTGACATTCATGTAACATACATTAACGACAATTACTCTAACAATATAATGACGTGAAATTCTAAGGAAAATTCATATACGCGGTGGAGGTAAAGAACACCTACATGCTACCTGTCCTACCCCTGAACTCATGAAGAAGTCCCTTGCTGTTGAGCTGAACCTGCTACCTGTCCTACAATCGTCTAGCACACAACATCATTTACCATTCAATCTTTAATTCATCATGCATTGACTTTGTACTCGATTATTCTATGCTTTAACATAACATCATATTATTTTGAACCAATCATCGACTTTTTAATTTAATTTCACCCGCACTTAATCACCATTTACACTTAGTTCATATTGAAGATTTCTCTCTCATAACCTTCACCATTAAAGTCTTTTCCCCGAAACAATTTCTAAATAATTTTTGGAATTTGCTACTCTATCCATTTTCAACTTAATCCTAATGAATATTGGTCACTATTTTATATCATGATTTATTCTCTTTTTTTTAAAAAAGATTTTTTCTTTATACAAGAAATCAAGCATTTCACAACAATATTTTTCTCTAAATGCGGTAACCTTTCTCAACATTTTAGTTCACTACCATTTACAAATTTTACTTATTTTATATAACATAACCAAATTCACTCAAAAATTCATTTCCCACAAAACACTATACATTAATCTCTCATAATTTTCTTAAGTAAACATAATTTTATTATATGCTAACTCGTTCTCTCTTGGATGGCCTTATATTCCCTTGGAGACACCATGTTTATATTCATTATTTCTTCATGCTTTAATACTCATCACAAGCTAATCTAATCAATTTGGTTCAATTCATCATCCATTTGCATTTTCCCCAAATTTCTATTACAATCCCTAATACAAAATTCATGATTTAAATATAAATTATTTTAATTGGATTAATACCAATCCATTATTCATGTTAATAAACATAAATCAATTATAAAAAACAACAATTTATCTAGTCAAGATTCATAACTCAAGATTCCTACCACACTAACTTTCCCAATATTTCACATATCACAAAATCAATCATATTGATAATTTGAGATGAGTTTGTTACCTTAGTTAGATATTAATTCAAGTGTCAAATGCAAGAATAACCCTAGTTTCCTTCACCTTTCTTCTTCTCCTTCAAATCTCTCCAAAACTCTCACTTTGATCTTTTTTAATATCTAGCGTAAATATGTTTTTCTCACTCAAAATTCTCTCTGTTCACTCTTAATCATCACTTCTCTAACCATTCAAGGGATAGGAAAGAAGAAGAAGAAGAAGAAGAAGAAGAAGAAGAAGAAGAAGAGAAAACACTCTTTTCTTCTTTTGGCTAAACCATTGGGTTTTAACAGGGATAATATCCAAAATAGTCTAACTGTTTTGAGAAATGATCCGTCTATTTTATTAAATCGGTCTAGTCATTTCTCAAAACATCTAAACTATTTTTGTTTCTAGAAAAATATACATGTTTGGCCATAAATTCCCCCCTTTTTTCAACTCTTTTGTCCCTATTTATTCTATTCATTTTCTTATTTTATGACACCATAATATCTTTTATATTATTCTTAATTTATCTCGGGGTTTTCATTATTTTCTCTTAGCAAAAATTTCATCCTTAAAATTTAATTAATACTTATATTTGGAAATAACACTGGATACTTTTTCTCTATCTTTGACTCTTGTTCCCATGTTATCTCTTTAATTTGGGAACTTTTTCAAAATATCTTTACCATGAAAATTATTTTATTTCTAAGTTGTTTCTCACTTCTATGAGTTTTATCTAATATTTGGATGTGATGTGCATCTAAAGTCAAATCCTCTTTTATTTTCATCTCAACTTGTGGCAACACTCGAGTGGGATCCATTTAGAGGTGATTATTTTCGGTGCAGTTTGGTTTTTATAAAAAAAAAAGTAACCAAATCGATTTAAAAAAAACCAAAACCGGTTCAAACCGACCGGTTTCGGTTCGGTTTTTTAGGACAAAAACTGGTTCAAACCAGTTTGGCTCAGTTTGTTTCTGGTTTGGTTCGGTTTTTTCGATTTCAGGCTTATAAAACCAAAACTTAATCGAACCGGTCAATTTTTTTAAAATTTTAATCGGTTTTTTTTCATGGTTCGGTTTTTTGGTTATTTTTTTCACGGTTTTCTTGGTTTAATCAGGTTTTTGGTTTTTTTGCTCACCCCTAGATCCATCTCAACGTTCTTAAGTAACAATACATGAAATACATCACGTATTTTTTATAAGTGCAATGGTAAGGCCTATATATTCAACTAGGCCTATCATTGAATTATCGCAAAAGGACCAATATATCTTGAGGTCAATTTTCCTTTCATCATAAACCACATAATATGCTTCTAAGGTGTAACCTTTAGGAACACTTAATCCTACACCTCAAACTCAAGGGGCCTTTTTCTTTTATCTACAAAGCTTTTATGTTTATTTTGAGTTGCTTTCATTCTATCTTTTATGATTTTCACCTTCTATTTGTTAATCTTTACCAACTCTGGGCTAATTAATTTTCTATCCCCCATTTCTTCCCAACACATTAGAGTTCAACACCTTTTTCCATACAAAACTTCATAGGAAGTCATTCTCATTATAGCTTGATAGTTGTTATTATAAATGAACTCCACCAATGATAGGTATTCCTCCCAATTCCATTTAAACTCCATTATACAAGATCACAACAAATCCTCTAAAGTTTGAATAGTTCTTTCTTACTGCCATCCGTATGGGGATGAAATGTAATACTTAGATTCAACTTTCTCCCTAAAGCATGTTGGATACTTGACCATAACCTGGATGTAAACTTAGGGTCTCAATCAGACACTATTGATATTGGTATTCCATATGACCTGACTACTTTATTCACATGCAATCTTGTCAGCTTATGAACTAATTATGTCATCTTCATAGGCAAAAACAATATAGATTTAGTCAATTGATCAATTATAACCTAAATGGCATCATTTTTTCTTTTTCCATTAGGTAGTCTTGATACAGAATCCATCGTGATGTGTTCCCTCTTCCATTCCAGAATTAAAAGTGGTTACAAAAACCCTACTGACTTTTGATATTCCACTTTAACCTATTGACACACACGATATTTGGATACATACTAAACCATTTGTTTCTTTATATTTGGCCACCAGTAACACTTCTCTAAATCTTTATACATCTTTATACTCCCTGAATGTATAACAAACCTAGATTCATATGCCTCTTTCAACACTTTAATCTTAAGAATTTTATTATCATGTAAATATATTCATTTTTTCATTACTATCATCCCATCTTCTAGGACTTGAATAGAAGTTTCAACTCTTGCTTTTACCATGTCTATCACTTTACCCACCTTAACATCCATCATTTGGGCTTCTAACACTCTATCACAAAGTATTAACCATACTTTTAATTACGCCAATAAAGACCCTTTTGATCTAATTTCCAATCAAGCATCAATTTTTTTTTCCTTTCAATTCAACTAATTCCTTATTATTCCAATTCATGGACTCATCCATAACTACCTTATTTTTGCTACTGAGAGTATCTACAATAACATTTACTTTTCCTAAGTGGTAGTCGATATCACAATCATAATATTTAATTAACTCTAACCACCTCTATTGTTACATATTTAGTTCCTTCTATGTCATCAGATATCTTAAACTTTTATGATTAGTAAAAATCTAAACTTGAGATCCATACAAATAGTGTCCCCATACCTTTTTTTTGGATTTAAGGAAACCTCACCCTCCAGAAAGCACACTTTGTGGGTCCAGATGAGCGTGTAAAACCCCAGCTGTCCCAGGCTCTTACAAGAGGTGCACACCCTGACTCGAACTCGAGACTTGCTGTGCAGATCTCAAACCCTTTGCCATCACGCTACGCCTCTTGAGGACACCAAACCCTTCCTTAAAGGCAAACACCACAACCACTGGCTTTAAATCATGAACTAGATAATTTACTTTGTAAGGCCATAGTTGCTTTAATGTATAAGTTATTACCTTTCCATGTTGCATCAAAACATAACCCAAACCCTTCCTTAAAGCATTATTGCAAACCATAAATCCTTCGAATCCTAAAAAAAAATGTTAGTACTGAGGTAGTAAGAAGCCTCTTTTTTAATTCCTCAAAGCTTTCTTCATATTCCTTTGACCATTACCACTTTACTCCCTTTCAAGTTAATTGTGTCAAAGGTGTTGCTATGGTTAAGAACCCCTCAATAAATCTTCTATAGTATCCTACCAACCCAAGAAAACTATTAATTTCTATGACATTTATTGGTCTCTCCCACTTTAATATTACTTCAACCTTCTTAGGGTCCATAAATTTCCCTTCCAAAAATATGTCATGTCCTAGAATAACAACTTTTTAAAGCTAAAATTCACATTTAGTTAACTTAGCATCCAACTTTTGATCCCTTAAGGTCTTCAATACACTTCTTATGTGCTCTTTATGCTTTATATAGAAACTAAAATAGATTAGAATGTCATCTATAAATACTACTACAAACTAATTTAAATAAGGTTGGAAAATCTGATTCATAAGATCCATAAACACGATAGGAGCATTTATTAGCCCAAACGACATTACCAGGAACTCGTAGTGTCCATAACAAGTTCTAAAAGCAATCTTTGGTATGTCTTGCTCCTTAATTCTCAATTGATAATACCCTGACCTTAGGTCAATTTTTGAGAATACTCTTGCCCCTTTTAATTAGTCGAATAAATCATCTATCTATGGAAGCAAATATTTGTTCTTCATCATCACCCTATTCAATTGTCTGTATCCCATCTATCTTCTTTATAAATAATACTAGAGCTTTATAGGGTGAATTACTTGAACGTATGAATCCCTTATCTAATAACTCCTACAGCTGGATCTTCAATTCAAAAAATTTTACAAGTGTCATTCTATAGGGCAACCAAGATACATGAGATACACTAAAAGGTACATCAATGGAGATTTCAATCTCTTTTTTCCAGAGGCAACCCTGGTAACTTGTTTGGAAACACATGAAAATTCCTTTATAATCAAAAGATTATTTATCTCCATCCCACCTTGTTCAACATCCTTCATATATGTAAGGTAAGTCGAGCACTCGTTTCTTAATAATTTTTTAGCATTCATATCTGAAACTACATAATTTGGCAGAAAATTGTTTTCTCCCATAAAAATTATCCTCTTACCATTTATTCCTTGAAGGATTACTGTTTTTGCAAAGCAACCCATCTAAGCCTTGTGTTCACTCAGAGAACCCATTTGTAAAATTAAATCAAGATCGTACAACTTTGTAGGCATTAAATTTACCTCTATGTTTACCCTAAGATCTTTATACATATAATCCACACACACAACATCCCTAAGTGGAGTAATAATTATAAACCCTTTCTCTAATTTAGTTGGTTGCACTTTTAGCTTATTCTCAACCCTTTTAGCTATAAAAGAATGTATAGTTTAAGGATCAATTACAACATAAACTTGATGGGAATCTAAAAGTATTGTACCTACCACAACATTTGAAGTAGCTTGGTCCTCTTCTTAGGTTATATGGAAAACTCTTTCCTGAGTTTTGTGCCCCTATATTTTAGGCCTACCTTGATTGCCACTGACCCTTGATTGAGCGGGCCTTCTAGGTCTATTTACAGTAACCTTGTCTTATCCTTGTGTTTTTTTAGTAGCTTTATAGGGACATTCTCTCTTGAAATGTTCTATTTCACCAAATAAGTGACACCTCTAACCCAAATATTGTCAGACCCTCTATCTATGCACCTCCTGCCTGCAAATATAACATCTACCTAGGATATTGAACAATCGTCCAGGTGCCTCTGCTCACATCATACACAATAAGGATAAGTGATAGTCTTTTGATCAACGGAGCCTCCTGTAGAACTAACCCCCGGGCGTGTTTACCCTCTAGAAGATCCTCTACCCGTGCCTTGAGAGAATCCACCTGAGGCTCCTTCATGAATAAAACTCCCTTCTTTCTTTTTAAATTGGCCATATTATCCTTATTTGTCCTTGTTCTAGACACGAGGTTTACCTCAAACTAATTCACCCTCTTTCCTTTTATTAATATCTTCCAAGAAGTAATTCAAGTAATATTATCCTAACAATTTAACCATAGACACCGCTAGCTCCATCAAGGTTACCTAGTCTAAACATTTAATCTCTGTCATCCAAACATGGATGCCACTAGCCCCATCAAGGTCAGCTAGTCTACAAACATAACCTCAGTCATCCAAACATGGATGTCAATAGCTCCATCAAGATCGGCTAATCTAAACACTTAATCTCGGTCATTTAAACATGAATGCTATTAGCCCTGTCAATGTTAGCTAGTCTACACATTTAATCTCGATCATCCAAACATGGATGTTATTAACCCCGTCAAGGTCGACTAGTCTAAACATTTAATCCCAGTCATCCAAACATGGATGCCACTAACCCTATCATGGTCAGCTAGTCTACACATTTAATGTTGGTCATTCAAACATAGATGCCACTAGCCCCGTCAAAGTCGGCTAGTCTAAACATTTATTTTCTATATTGACATTCATGTCACATACATTAATGACAATTACTCAAATAACATAATGATGCAAAATTCTAAGAAAAATTCATATGCGTAATGGAGGTGAAGAACACCTACCCAGGGCCTGAACTCGTGAAGAAGTCCCTTGCTGTTAAGCTGAACCCGCTGCCTGTCCTACATCGTTTGGCACACAACATCATTTACCATTTAATCTTTAATTCACCATGCATTGACTTTGTACTCGATTATTCCATGCTTTAACATAATATCATAATATTTTGAACCAATCACCAACTTTTTAGTTTAATTTCACCCACACTTAATCACCATTTACACTTAGTTCATATTGGAGATTTTGCTCTTATAACCTCCATCATTTAAATCTTTCCCCCGAAAGAATTTCTAGATAAATTTTGGAACTTGCTACTCTAGGCATTTTCAACTTAATCCTTATGAATATTGGTCACTATTTTATACCATGATTTATTCTTAATTTTTTTTAAGAAATATTTTTTCCTTTACATAAAAAATCAAGCACTTCACAACAATCTTTTCCTCTAAATTTGACAACCTTCCTCAACATTCTAGTTAAGTACCATATACAAATTTTACTTATTTTATGTAAACTAACCAAATTCATTCAAAAATTCATTTCTAACACAACACTATGCATTAATCTCTCACAATGTTTTTAAGCTAACACAATTTTATTATATGCTAACTCATTCTCCTTTGGTTGGCCCTATATGCCTTTAGAGACACCATGTTTTTATTTATTATTTCTTTATAATTTAATACTCATCATAAGCTAATCCAATCCAATTGGTTCAATTCACCATCCATTTCCATTTCCCCTAAATTTCTATTACAATCATTAATACAAAATTCATGATTTAAATATCAATTCTTTTAATTGGATTAATAACCATCCATTTTTTATGTTAACAAATATAAATCAATCATAAAAGCAACAATTTAACTAGCCAAGATTCATAACTTAGGATTCCTACCACATTAACATGTCCAATATTTCACATATCACAAAATCAATCAAATTGATTATTTGAGATGAGTTTGTTATCTTAGTTAGATGTTAATTCAAGTTTCAAATACAAGAATAACCCTAGTTTCCTTCACCCTTCTTCTTCTCTTTCAAATATCTCCAAAATCCCTACTTTGATCTTTCTTAATTTCTAGTGTGCATATGTTTTTTTCCTCTTAAAATCCTCTCTTTTCACTCCTAACCATCACTTTTCTAACCCCTCAATGTAACAGCCCCACCAACAAAAGAATGTTAAAACAAGAAATTTTACAATAGTTCTACACATTTCCATCGAATATGAGCCTTTATTAACAATTCTATAAGATTTTAGTAAAGTTTTCTCTATACCTAGACATACCAAGTCATCAACTACTTCTTCCATATCACAAGTCATTATCACAAATATGGTCCAATTATCTTGGACCTTATTTCATATCATTACAACTAAGAATAGACCAAACCTATTCTTTCAACCTTTATTTTATCATACACCATTCAATAATGACATAATGTTCATTCCACAATAATTTAATTATACATAAAAGTTGAAAGACTAATAAATTATATTCCTTTCCTTACATACATTCATGTTTCTCCCTTGTGCCTCCTGTATTTTATCCCACAAGATTGGCTGTGCCTTTAAACTAGCCAACAATGAACCCTTTTCCCCTATATCCAATTAAGCATATAGTTTCCCCAACTCCAAGAGTTCTTTATGATCTCGTATTATTAGTTCATCAACCACTTCCTTACATTTTCTACTCAAGAAATCTGCTACAACATTTGTTTTTCGCGGGTGATAGTCGATTATATAATCGTAATCCTTGATTAGTTATTCCCACCAGTTTTGATGCATGTTCAACTCCTTCTACATCATTAAGTATTTAAGGCTTTTATGATTTGTAAATATTCACACTTGATTAGTGATGGGGTATCCCTACTTCTTTTCATTCTATTCCTTTCCTTACATATATATACTACAAACCCTTCTAACTTTTTTAGAAGAGCTAACATTAGAGCTGATGTCAACCTCCTCTTAAGCTCTTGAAAACTTTTTTCGCACTCCCTTATCCATTTGAATTTGACTCCCTTACAGGTCAACTGGGTCGTTGGATAGGCTGTCCTTGAAAACCTTTTAATGAATCTTTGATTGTACCCTACCAACCCCAAAAAGCTTTGAATCTCTAGCACATTTGTGAGTTGCTCCCTTTTCAACATAGCTTCCACCTTTTAGGGTCCATATAAATCCCTTCTATAGATATAACATGGCCTAAAAACACTACTTCAGCTAATGTTTGCTTAACTTTACACATAACTGATTTCTCCTCAATGTTTGTAATACTTTACCTTTAAATGTTGTTCATACTCTTCTCATGAACGAGAATAAACTACGATGTCATTAATAAATACCACCACAAACTTATCCAGATACGACCGAAAAACCTGGTTCATTAAGTCTATAAAATCGTTGGGGTGTTTGTCAATCCAAACGATATTATCAAGAGCTTGTAATGCCCATACCAAGTCTTAAAAGTTGTTTTCTGGATGTCTTACTCTTTAATTATTAACTCTTGGTTTCCAGACCCCAAATCAATCTTAAAAAACACTTGCCCCTATTGAGATGATCAAATAAATCATCAATCTTGGGTAACACATACTTGTTCTTAACCGTTATTTTATTCAGTTGCTGATAATCTATGCTTAACCGGAAAGTCCAATCCATCTTCTTTATGAACAATACAGGAGCTCCTAAAGATGAGTTACTGGGCTGAATAAATCCTTTTCCCAACAACTCTTATAGTTGAGCCTTTAGTTCCACTAATTCAGTAGAGACAATCTTGCAAGGAGCTTGTGAGACTGGGGTTATAACCAACAAAACTTCTATTTACACCTCAATTTCTCGCTCTGGAGGTAATCTTGGCAAGTCTTCTAGAAACACTTATGGAAATTCTTGTACTATTGGAATCTCCAACAAGCTCACTACTTCCTTCTTTATATTTATTACATATGTTGGAACCTAATTTTGGCCCTTTGGCTTTTAATTTAATTTTACGGGGTTTAAAATATAAAATTAAAAGATTAAAGATTTATTTCGATAAAAAGTGTGATTTGTCAACTTGCATGAAAACTAGGGACTACAATGTGCTTTTGTCATTTTATCCTTATCTTTAAGATAATCTTTATCTTCAAGATAATGATAATTATCCGCTTTCGAATTTAATTCTTAATCAAATTCAAACTTCAAAGAAGAGAATAAGTTTAATTGAAACTTTATTTTCTACACGCGATGAGACTTTTACACTATAAATACAGATCTTTGTGCATGAAAAAGAAGGAGGAAACCCCGGGGAACAATGACAAAAAACCCTAGAGAGAGGTCATTATCAGAAACCCTAAAAGAGAGAAACATAAAAAAAAAGAGGAAAGGGCGGCGAACCAACCGTACACTAACTGCCCCCCTCCTCAGCCCTTTCCTTTTCTTCTTTCCTAGCCTCTAGAAACAACTCTCAACTCATCCTTTTTTCCCCCCAGCTCATCCTCGTAACCTAACAAAGCAGAACACAAAAAAAGAAAAGACTACTTTTCATCTCCCCATCTCACAGACCCAGTAGAAGAGGACCCCCTTCAACCTCCAAAAACCACCACATAGGCTTTCATTCAGTGTTACAGGAGAGGCCTTCATCTCCTCTTTCCCTTCAATCCAGCATGAACTTCTTCTCTGCGCGTAACAACTTCTCCTTATACCAGCCACTCTCTACAAGACTGCACCCATTGTGAACAACGTACAAACTAGTAACCTACACTCCTGCTCCCCAGTAGCAAGCTTCCTCTCTACGAACTAGCACTGCGCGCCTCCTCCAGCTAAACCAACATCCAATAACCACCACTGTGCACCATGAGCATGCACCATCCATAGCAGTAGCAACCTTCTCTTCTCAGTAAAGATAAGACAGACACAAATACAAGGACAAGAAGTAGGAGACCAAGGTAACGAAGCTAACACCAAAGACTAATAAAAACAGAACGACCAGAACAAGTGAAGGTAAGAAGAAACAAGGGGGAGTGTCAGCTCGATCAGCAACATCACGTCTTCATCGCCATCGTCTCTGTCTCTAGTTACACCACCCCTCACTGAACAGCCGAATGCGAAGGAGAACAGAGGAAGCTTAGGACGAGCTGGGAAGAGGGAATACCAGTGGAGAACAAGAAGAAACATAAAATGAGGAGAAAACAGCTAGCCAATCTTCTTTCACCAGCGTCTCCATGGCTAGCATTAGGTAAGTTCTTTGCTTTCCCTCTATTTTTGCATTATAATTCACTTACTACAGTAGTTATGAATTATAATTCACCCGCTACTTGACCGGGTCACTAGCTTATCTAGTAACCAGGCTGGACCGGGTGGGTTAGCCCCCCTCCAAAAAAATAAATTTATGTATGCATTCAGTTAAATTCACTTTACTGGTTTATTCACTAACGCTAGAGTCAGAAATAACATACATCTTCTTTTTCACTACGAAATATTTATCAACGCTAGAGTTGGAGGTATCTGTAGTTGAATATTCACTGACGCCAGAGTTAGGAATACCGTACTTTATGGATTGCATAATATTTATCAACGCCAGAGTTGGAAATATTCATAGATGAATATTCACTAACGTTAGAGTCGAGAATATTATAGGATGACTACAAGAATGAAAAAGAATGAAACAAAAATAAATCTTTAGCAATTTAAGACAAAACCAGCAATGCAGCCTACTTTAGGTAAGATGCTTAAAGGGTGATAGTATCTTTCTTTTCGTGTAACCAGTCCTGTACCATAGAATCTCTATTGACCAGTTAGGGTTCTTAGTGACCATAATATTAGATGGCGACTCCTTGAACTAGACCTTTCCCCCTAAAAGAACAAGATGCCAAATATCTGTTCTTTTTCCAGTCGAGAGATTAATTTTTAATCGGTCGTTGTGATGTCCGGGTGTGACAACATAAACAAGGTAAACTTCACCCCTTTCCTCACAAGTTTCCTAGCAGCAAGTATTGACAGCAATCCTTCATACACCTTATTCCTTTCACCCTTAAATTCTACTTTTTTTTTCCCATTAGGTGTCCTAAAAGATACCATTTTAGTGTGACAATGTATGTTAGCATGATATGTACTAAGCCAATTTATCCCAAGGATCACATTAAAATCGTGTATCTCTAATGGAATTAAGTTTACCCTCAATTTCTACCCTCCCACATTGGAGTACAAATTATTAAGCCCTCATTTAATCTACCAATGGGTACTTGCAATTATTTACAAATTTATATGTTATAAATGAATGCATAACCCCTGGGTTTATCAACACATAACCCTCATAAGCATTTATTAAAGCCATAACTATCACTACCTCGAATAAAGTCTAGCCGCCTGCTGATTTAAATGATACACCCTACCTAGAGCCCTATCTCCACAACTCCAACCCCGTCCTCTACTTACACTCACACCAGACTAAGTTAGTTATATCTGTTTTTTGGCTGACTTATCCACGGTGATGAGTGCAGCTGGCTCTGAGTTTGTGCTTGGTTAGGGAAATTCCTTTTCAAGTGCCTATATTCCCCGCATAAATGGCATATATCCTCCAAATACTAACAATCCTTCCATTTATATCCTTCTTACCGATAAATAAAATATCTCTCAGACATTACCTCGCAATCTCTTAAGTGAAAATGGTTGCAAATCTCACATCATGGAAAGGAAAAAGCTTTCCGACCTGTAGTTCCTAATGAACTACCACCCCGAGTCAGCCCAAATCTACTGCTATTAATCCTATGTTTAATCCTAATTGACTAAACATATCTTCCTGAAGATCCTACAATGAAGAGGCTATCCCCTCTCCTATAACTCTGAACCTAAGGCTTTTCGTTGCCTCTTTTAGGAAAGAGAAGTCTATATGAACCAGACATAGGCTTATTTATTTTCATATTCTCTACCCCATCTTATCTTGCAATGTGGGGCTGCTCCTTATTCAACACTACCTTTAGTTTGAGCAACCTCCACCAATTCTCTCATAGTGTGAGGTTGGAAAGTTACCATCCTTTTCTCAACTCCCGTTAAAGACCGTTCTGAAATCTCTCAATCTGGTGTTTTTTTATAGATGACAATGCACTGGAAAGGTGGAAAGGTCTTCAAAATGCCTTTTGTATTGCCTTATAGTCATAGTTCCTTGTTTTAACCCTAGAACTCTTGTTCATTTCTTCTTTAATGCTGTCGGGAATAATATATGACCTTAAAATCCCTGTAGAAATTAGCCCAAACAAGTGTTTCCCCTACCCTATAGGTCTTCACTGCAGTCTACCAAGTCTGAGAACTGTCAGCCAATAATTATGCCATGTAGTTTACTCTCACCTCTTCGGGCACTAGAATCTAGGTAAACAATTCTTCCTTCTTTTGAAGCCACTGACTTGCGACTTTTACGTCCTCATCCCTAAAAAAAGGGCAAATAACTTATATCCTTCATATTCTTTACGTAGTGGACTAAGGTATAGTAGTCTCCCTACTAGTTGAACCTGTAGTTCTTGTTATACTCGATAGAATCACTCTGATAATTTGCTCAAAATAGACAAGGTCCAGTAACACAGGTGGTGCCTCTAGTGGTGCCTAAAGTGGAGGTCTCTCTGGCTGAGCTGTCATAATAGGTGTCTCTCATTATGACATTTCTGATGCAGAGGATGAAGAAGCACCCCTCAAGATAGATGGATCCCTCTGTGCCACCTGGGCTTGACTCTTCGGTGATTGGGATGCAGTGTCATTCATTGAGTTAGCCGCATGATCCCTCACCTCATCACTATAATCTATATGTTCTTGTCCTGAAGATGGCTCAACCATCGTCCTTTAACATATACATACCATTCTGAAATCAATATTTAGCTTTCCTTCAATAATTTATATAATCACCATCTTTATACTATTATATTTTATCATCAAATCATTCCTATAACCCCAACCAGGCTTTGATAAGAATCTGTAATAGCCCAATTAACCAGCCAGGCTTGACTCTTCGGTGAGTGAGATGCAATGATACAGATCTTATTTATTCCATTTGCTAGCTTGTGCATGTGTGTATAGAGAGAGAGAGAGAGAGAGAGAGAGAGAGAGAGAGAGAGAGAGAGAGAGATGCCTTGTATAGGTCCTTCAATTCACCCTCCATATCAAACCATCTCAAAGTACACAATCTACCTAGCCCATCTTTGATGATTTATCCAATCAACAATGAAGATATGTCTTCCTTGGCTATTGATGTAGGAAACATTCAAATAAGCAGTTAAAATTTAAAAATGCAAAAACTCTTTTAATCCATATACACATCTATACATTGTTCTTTGACCTTCCCTGTATCAATGCTTTCTTAGATAGGACACGATGATGATCTCATATGAATCAAGGTAAAAATAAGATAGATGACAAGATTGCTAACCATTCGAATACCTTGTTAGTTTGCCAATAAGACCCCTAGGTCTGGATGAATATTTTAAGCATTTGCAATAGTCATTTTCAAGACTCGAAGGATGAGAGAAACAAATACATTCAGTACCCCTAAATAGCTAATAACCTCCCACCAAAGCTTGTTTACATCGATCAATCTTTATATTACATGAACAATAAGTTTAGGATATGCATAGATGATTAGGTCCCATTTAGTGGAAGAACCAAGGAGACAAATAAGTGTATACATCTCGAGCATAAATAGGCATGTCCAGCCAAAAATTGAATGGCTCAACTTACCTTCCATGAACCATAAATACATACAATATGTTCATTAAATGAAAACATGCACTAAAAATTACTTTTGCTTAGAAGACAATGACAATGATATCAAAATATTGGCCTAATAGTATCATATCCACATCCACATTAAATACACATATCCTTAAGAGACAATGACAATGACGTCAAAATATTGGCCTAATAGTATCATATCCACATCCACATTAAATACACATATCCCCTTATCAATCGTTGGTACAATTTGGTGGCATGAAAATAGACAATTCTACCCCTCTTAACATCCAATAAGACAAGACATGCAATACATAAAAAGTCCAAGACTTAAGTTTTAGGGTGTGTTTGTTTTTATGATTGAACTTGAGTTTTATACATAATTGAGTTGTACTCGACCTCAACCTCAACAACAACCACTAAACACAAACACACTCTTGGAATCAAATACTCTTTATTCTTCTACCTCACACCATGTAATTTATCTTTTAGTACTTGTATTACGTAATTAACCTTTACCAACACCATTTCTTATATACATTAACTTAACCATCAAATAATCTCCCAACCTATCAGAGTGGCTTCTTTTATATGTTTTCCAACCATCTCAACCCTTGATAGGCATCTAGTGGTATCCATTTAGTTGTGAAAAAAGCTACATCCTCATTAAAGTTTTTAAATTCATTAATTTAAAAGCTGTTTTTAATCTCATCATTTACTTATTAAAAATAAAAAATGTATATTTTCAACCATCTCCACTTATAAATATATTTAAAAATTACCTTATGATATATATATATATATATATATATATATAAATTTAATAGAGGTAACTTTCTCCAATAAGTTTAAAATAAAATGAAGATATTTTAATTTAATTTCTAAATTTTAATCTAAATGAATATAGGCATATTC
>Ga0325414_1002358_pt1 | contig 19054 bp, 13 predicted proteins | sample PopdelMetagenome_8_FD_206183 | JGI IMG/M metagenome (GOLD analysis project Ga0325414, IMG submission 206183) | Populus deltoides microbial communities from Bellville, Georgia, United States - Leaf-PdKOR-R3 | ecosystem: Host-associated > Plants > Phyllosphere > Phylloplane/Leaf | place: USA... | reverse complement strand
TTTTTTTTTATTTTAAGAAAGTTGACAATGCGTCTTCTTGAAATCAAGTTTTCAACCATTTTTATGGAGGTTAAAAAATCGAGGTCCAAGTTTTTTTTATTCAAAAAACTTATTTTTAATTTATTTTTACATGAAAATTCATAAAAAATACCTTAAGAATGTTGATAAACCTTTTGCCAACCTCAAACACCCTAAATCACTCTAAAAATTAAAAATCAATTGATTAAAAAAAAGCTAAACAAATCCCAATTTAATTTTTTTAGCATGTTTATAAGAAAACACAATTCCTATTGAACTACTCTTGTAAACCTCTGGATAAAATCCATAAAATTAATAAGGTAAATAGTATGGTAAGTGAGTAAAGTGAATATATGAATTTAAAAAGTAACTTTAGATTGTGAGAATTTGAAATAAAATGTTTATGTATTAGTTTAAAAATAGAAATATGAAAAATAGAGAAAAAAAACGAAGAAAAGCATATAAAAATCAAATAAAGAGATAAAACAGGACATCAATGTTGTAGGATATAATATAATAAAATTTGATATAGTCAGTTAAAACTCGGCTTTAAAAATACATCTGAATCTCGGAAATATGACTTGACAAACATAAAAGATACAATGTAAACCTGTAACTCAAAAATTGATAAACAAGTGATAATATAGAGAAGTTTTATAATTTTCAACTGAAAATATTTAGAAAAGTATTTTAGAATTTTCAAATAAATTAATGCATGGTTTTATGCACAAATGATTCAAACCAGTGATATAAGCCTTGCGCATAATTACGTTGTTTTTTTAACTCGGAAGGGAACAAAATTTAAGGAAAACTTGTATTATAAATAGGTACGGAATTTCCCAATGAATTAGTTAAAGATTTGGAAAATTTAAGTAGATAAAACAATACAAATTTTTGGATTTTTGGTGTAAAAATTACATGTTATCCAATTTTATGTTATCAAGCATAACTCTCAATTAAACCATTAGATCAAGCTGAAATGTTATGATTAACCTTCTAAAACATAATTATACTTCGATTTAAAATTTCATGTCAATTGAATGTTGGGAAGATCTTTTGCCAATATAAATATCAAGTAATAATATAGAAAACTAGCACTTGGGCTCATTAACGACAAAGTTATAAACACACCAAAAATCTACTCCCTCCCTGTAAAACCCTGAGAGTGCAACTGGTTCATGAGGGAAAGGTCGAATGTTCTTGAAGGAAGTGTTAACACTAGAGTGGTAGTAAGCCTTTTCATCAGCTTATGAAAGCTTTCTTCACACTTATTTGACCATTTCAACACTACTTCGACCTTCTTGGGATCTATAAATATTTTTTTTGTGGATATAATATGTCTTAAAAAAACCTCTTTCTTTAGTCGAAAATCATATTTTTCTAGCTTGGCATACAATTTATAATTCTTTAGGGTCTACAATACATGTCTTATATGTTATTTTTCCTATATTTTCTCATAACTACTGGAAATTTTGTATGGTCTTTCCGAACTCTAATTGATCTAAAATTTTAACCCAATATAGAAAAATATGTCAGAAGACCACGTAAAATTCTAGCCTGATTTGATGGTCATATTGAAAGTTATACTTGATAGAGTAAAATTGATCAATTGGTGATTTTATACCAAAAATCTAAATTTTCGTGTTCCATCCTTACATGGATTGTATCAATTATCCCACTAAATCCTCGAGATCATTTTCTTATTTCAAAATATATTTAGTTTGTCTTTTATCATTTATTTCATTGACAAATTTATTATTGTTTCACGACAATGTTATCAATTTTTAACTAGGATTTACATCAATGCTTTTCCATTTAATTCTTTCTTAATTATTATTCCATATTTTCTTTATGATCTCTCAGAATTATTTCCTCGTTTTCAAAACATATTTATTTTAAATTTTTCTAATTTTTTTATCCATCGAAACCATTTCTAGTCTTACTATTGTTATGAATTTTAAAATAAATTTCTTAGTTCTCATTTTCACTTCATCACTACCATTAAATTTACTTAATAGGGTCATCCTCTTTATTTATACATCACATGTATTTTTAATTTTATTATTTATTTATCTTTTCTCATCGTGAGTTTTCATTATTTATAAAAGTCTTATTACCTTCTATTCTAACACGAGGTTAACAAACAAAATTCTTATTTAAATAATAAAATCCTTTTACCTAAAACAAAAATAGTGAAACCAACCGAAAAAAACCCAATCCAAACATTTTCAACCCGATAGAACCGGTTTATTGGCTTTATTTTGAATGAAACAAAAGCGGGAAAGCAAATGCTAGTAAAGAAGAAAATCGAAAGAGAGAGTGTGAGAGAGAAATGGAAGAAACGATATCTGAATTTAGCAAAAGCGTAGGCAGCTTCTGCAACCACCTCCAGTCTAGCTGCGACGCTCTCAAACAATCCATCGACCGCCGCCCCATCCCTCTCGGTAAACACCACCCCCACCTTCCCCTTCCGCTCCCCTTCTTTTTCCTTCAACAATTTAAACAGTACATCTTCTTCTTCTTCTTTTCCAGATTCGGCTTCATCTACATATATCCAGTGCTTAAACAGAAGGGTAGCGAGCGCAAGCAGCGATCTCAACTTACTAGAATCGATGTCATTTGGTACCGTTTCTTTTGAGGAATTATTAGGTCATTGCAATGAAGTTTACAAGAACAGTGAGAATCGTATTCTTGATATTCAAGATCGCCTCAGGAGCTTTGGTTATGTTCCTGCTGGTACTTTCATTTTTTACTCTGTTTATTATTTGTGTTTGAGTCTTTAGGAAATTACGAAAAATAAGTTCTTTTTCATAAAAACAATTTGGGTTTTTTTATAAAAAAAAAATTTAAAACTGATAATGAATAGTCATGTAATTGGAAATGATGCAAAGAAATCAAGGATGGTAGAAAGTAGTGTTTTTGGGTTTTGGATTTTGTTTCATGATTTTTTATCAAATTAAGAAATGTAAGTAAAAAAGCCACATGTTGGATTGAGATAGGCGCATTTGTAACTGTAAATGCTGTTTCTGTCTGAAATTTTATGCACATCTATGACTTGTGTTGATTGCTTTTTTTCTTTTATTAATTGTTTTGCTTTTAGAAGTTGAGATTGATGATGAAGCGGATTTGAGTGTATCGATGGCGCTAGGTTTCAACTTGAAGGATGAAATGGACCCTTCTGCAGGTTATAATGAACCGGTGTCTGTGGCAAGTTCAATCATGAAGAGTTTGGAAGAGGATCCTTTGTATCTTTGTTTTATACTATCGCTGTTTCATTACTTCTCTCCTTGTTTCTTTAATATGGAGGATTGGAACTTTTTTTCCATTCTTTTCCATGTTCCTGGCAAAGAGTGAATTGATAAGAAGGGTTTGTTAGGATTTGTTTGAAGAAATTCTGGGTCATTTTCATTATCGCATTAAAGTGGATGAGAATTTTGTTAGCCTTGATCTTTTTTTTAGAATGGACGAGACGTTGAGCTTAAAGAGTCTTGGGCTTTCAGATGTCTGTCTTGCCACTTTAGCAGCTGAAGGTAGTCTCTTGCCACTGCCCCATAGATGTGGTTGATGCTTTAGCACTGTTATAATTCAATTTCAGATTGAATGAATTGCAAAATCATATACTGATTTTGCTCTGTGTGATGGCTAGATGGATTTCTTGCTGTAAATACTTATGAGTACTTTGTACAAGTCTGCCTACTACATCGCTGATTTGTGCTTTCTACTAATTTCACCTCTCATTCTCTGCAGCTAACAGTAAGATAAATGATCCCGATATATCTATGAGAGACACAAAGAAGTAAGTTGTTGAACTTGTATTTTGTGCTTCGCAAGGAACTTTCAGTCTTTCCTTCGCACATTCTAAATTGTTCATGTTTTAGGTATTATGGTGACAAATTACACAACGTGAAGAGTCTGGACCAAAATACTGCAAACATGGGAGTAATTGAAGGTAGAAAGCTGTCATTGAGATTTAGCTATTAAAGGTTTTTCATGTCATTCCATGCAATTTTCCAATGAAACAATACCAAGCACCAATGAGTATGTGGTTATCCTTCGTTGTAAAATCCAGGTGAACTGGAACCAGCTGAAGCTCTTAGGGCTGTTGTGAAGGCTTCAAAGGATGATTATGAAAGTCTTCCTTCCTACATGAAAAGTCTAACATCATGGGAGGTATGGATGACTAGTTTCCGTCCTGAAGATTGAGCTGATGTTGTTTGATCTTTCCATTCCAACTGAATATATTCAAGATAGCCTTTCTTTGAATCTTGACTGTAAAGGTTGCTTCATGACAATTGTACTGAATGCTGAGGAGCTAGTTTCCATGTAGCACTTCATTTTTCCCCATAGTTGAAACTTGAAATAATAACATCAGCAGGCTTTTTGAAATGCTTCTGCTTTTCTGTCCTTAGTAAGCTGGAGTTGGTACAAAATTTCTCGAAGTATAATTGGACGGCAATGAGGTTTCCTTGTATTGGTTTGGAGACAGCATTTTACACAATTATACCAATACATAGGATTGATAACCAGCTTAGTTAACGTTGGGTTTTCCCATTTATGACGTTCTTGATATTTTGCTGTGCTTGAACATGCAGGATCTGCTTACTGCCGTTGAGAAAATTAACTCCAGCCTGAAGAAGAAGGATAAAACAAAGGGAAATAATTATTTCCGCCAAAATGAAATCACATCAATGGATTTAGGTATGTATTGTCATCTCGCTGTTATATACATGTCATTACTGGTTTGCCACAGACATTTTTATCCATTTCGATGCTAGAGATTGATCAACAAAGGTGGGACTCAAACTTGAGATCTCACCCATAGAATATAGAGGGTAAGCATTTGAAGTTGTCGTTTTTCTAGCTGCAGTCCATTGACGACTCACGTTTTGCTTTGGTGTTTTTTGCTTGTTTTAGGGCCTAAAGCAAGAACTTATTTGCTGCTGCTCACACGCATGAATCAGCTGGCTGTTGAAACTGTTGATGGTTTGATATCCTATAAAGTTCTATAGACGAGATATGATCCATTTCGCATACAACTGGTTTAGTAGATTAAACCAACTGTGCCTTCAATTTTTTTGAAAATTTTCTGCAATTTGAGATTGTGATAAACCAAATAAATAATGGGGTGTGTTTGAAATTATGATAAATTTATTAATATCAAATTAAAACAAGTTTTATTACCTAGTAAAAATCAACCAAAAAAATGCTGAATGATGAATTTTTTTTAAAAAAAACAAGAAAAATCATAAAAGATTCAAAATACTAAAGACAATCCTAAGCATGCAGGCCTTCAAAAAATACTAGAAATAACTTGAGTTATTTTTAAAATCAGTGAAAAATTTTATAAAAAAATAAAAAAATAATAAAACTTAATGTTTAATTAAATAAATGCTGAAAGTTAATATAAAAAAAACATGAGTTTAGAGAAAGAAAAAAAAAAACTTAGATAAATTTTCTTAACTTGGATTAATTTTTTAAAGTTATAACTAGTAAAATTATAGATTTGTGTTAGAAACTTAATTTTTAATAAATTTAATGTTAAAAAATAGAATTGAAAAAAAAAATAAAAAAATTAATCAAAGTAAAAAAAAAATGAGAGAATCAAATCTGATAGGAAAAAACTAAAAAAAAAGAAGATAAAATCACCAAAAAAATCATTTTAAAAATTAACTTGTATAAAATAAATAACAATTAAAAAATATGGATTAAATTTAACTAATAAAAAAAATTAAAGGATGAAATTGCAAATAAATTCTAATATTTTAAATAAAATATATAAATCAAATCTGAAGAAAAAAATAAATTGAAGGATTTACAAGATCAACCATAGAAATTGAAGAGAGAAAAATCAGCACCAAACCGAAGGTTATCAAGCTACACGCACTGTTCGGGGAAGGAGGAGTTGCCAATACAATTCAAATACTACCATGAAAACTATCGTTTGGACACCTAAATCCCCCTCACGCTCCCGCCCGAATGGAGCGGGAAGAGACCATACACTTGTACATGTTTTTTTAATATTAATTATATTTTTTAAATTACTACAATGCCCTAAAATCAACCTAATTATAACCCAAAAAAAACAAATCATCATGAAAAGACCAAAACACTCAGGGATGTAAAATTTATTTTTTATTTTAAGAGTGTTTTAGTTATTTCACAGCAGCCAAGGAAAGGTTGTGGTCTAAGAAATTGGATGCCGGGCGCATCTTGAAAATCCAATAACCAGGGACGAGGAAGGCTAGATTAGTTAACATACCAAATCCCATTTCACTAGGCAAACCAACCCACAACATTCCCTTTGAATTCAGGCTGAGGTTTCAAAGATGTTAAATATCTATCTATGTCGAAGAAATTATCACACGAATCTGGCGACTCACCAGGCACGCACGCACTAGGATAAAATATTTGGAAACGATTGAGTTTGAGATCCACCACTCAGGCCGCAGTCAGGATAAAGCGATGTCCCATTGCCACCCAGCAGAAGTGCCATTCTCTTGGATGGTGAATACCCCAAACTAAAGTGCTAGGGCTTTCACATGTGACCTGGACCAAGAGAGAAATACGAAACAAAAACTCAACAATACAAGGATTTTGTCCAAAACAAGTGCGCCAGCAAAAACCCTTTGGAAACAAATGAGAACCACCACCACTATATTAGGTGATAAAGGTGGTGCTATAAAACCACCCTGAACCACCACTACACTATCTAAGCTCGGAACCGTAAGCCAATCATTTTACAAGCCCATCCCCCAAGACAGGGAAAAAGAAAGAATCAATGTCAAACACAGCCACCTATACCCCGGTATACAATCCCCTAGTCAAAATCTTCTTATGTACTGCTGCTAAATTACCCTGGAGCTGTATATCGTGGGAACATCACACCAACCTCTTGAAACAAGGAGGTGTCTGCATTAGAAGAAAGGCAAGAAAGGACCAGGAGCTCAAGCAGGGTGTCTCAACCATAATAACACACTACATAGGGGGGCCCTCCTTCCACCTCCCCCCCGTCACATCAGAGAAACATATATGGCCTACAAAACCAATTATCAAATCCTACAGAAATCACTTTAATTCGCGCTTCATTGTCTTCTTCCTTCAGATGTACCATCCATTCTCATCCCCTACATTGTAGCATGAAAGAAGTGCGACTCAGCTTTACGTGCCGGTGGAGGGCAATCTGCTCTTCCCTAATTGTATATTTTAACAGGCTTCTCAAATGTGTGACGGTTCTGCAACATTTTCAGACCAATCAATGAAAACTCCATGGTTTCACAAGATGAAAAGAAAAAACTAGGGTAATGCTAACACCAACATTTATTGACAAACAAAATGACTCAAAGTTTCCATGAAAGTAATAACTGATCTCACAGTCCTGGCTAAGAATATGATCAGTTATGGAGGTAGTCTCAGAAACCACATGCACTTCATTTGTAGTTGAATGAGTGATGCAAACCTGATTTACTGCATAAGACCTTTTAGGAGTATTATCAGAGTGCTCCAACCCAAGGTACTGCTCCCAAGCACCATATACATCTCTTCTCTGAAAGACAAGGTAAAAATACTAAATGCAAATCTCCACAAAAAAGAGAGCCAGTAATGGACGCATATGCTAGGAAATGCTGAAATAAAAGGAGGTTCAAGGGAGGAAAAAAAAAAAGAAGCCTTGTAACAGCACCTGAAAGCGGGTGAACACAACATCAGAATCCTGCAAGTACTCTGGACGACCCAGTGACAGAAATGCAAATTTCCACTAAGCAACCAAAAGAAAGAGGGTTGATGAGGAATAGCATTCATATTCTGATATAAAACCACGTTACTGAAGGAAGCAAAAGCTAAACTTCGCAATCTTATGCAAGATAACTGGTAAGTGTCAAGCAGTGGTTTGTATGCTTGTTTCCTTAACCAAACAGTGCAAAGAAAATACCAAATACCTTAGCAAACTCCTCATCAGGAACCTGCAGCTTCTTTTGTATACGCATTTTAACTTCGGCTAAGGTTTCACCTTCATGGATGGCCAAGAAAAAGGGTTCACCAAAATTCTGTACTTGCTATTGAGGACACAAATATAAAAGTATGTAAGAACCTGGAAATTTCCCTATTCAATAACAGCCATAAGATAGAAGCCAAAAATCTAAAACCAAGTAAAATCTGTGGTTGAAGTATCTATAAATCATACCATTTGATTCTGTCCAGACTCTTTCGTGAAGTGATAAACGTGAATCAGGCGATCTTGGGGACCAAGATTTTTTTCTTCCTCGGGAATCTGCAGAATTTGAGAGAGTGAGAGAGCGAGAATGGGGTGTCAAAACATTATCTCATTTCTGACGGAGTGTCCAGGATTGTTAATCAACTGAAAGTAAACTTTCTGTTTGTTGGCCTGAGTTATCATAACATTTACTAATTACAGAAAGGTAATCACAATCATGCCAGAGGCTGTTTGCAAAAGTAGCCAGTCAACAACCTTCAAATATTCTACTAAATAACATTTGATAAATTATGTTTCATTAACAAAAACTGAATAAGTCAAGATAATATATTCATAATAACCTGGAAGTTACAAGTTCAACAGAAATTTAAGATCTTAGTTTTCATTTTTATTAATAAACTTGAGACAGTTTCTAGAAACATACCATGTAAGAATAGAACACTGATTAATATCTGCCATTTGACACATACTCGGTGGAAATTTTGGCATTGCAATGGTTTATTATTAATGGAAGCTTATAATTTTATTTGGCACCCACCTATAATAGTTCATATTAGCACCCTCCCAAAACTCCGAACCCACAGTCACGCATGCTTACACATTCATGCCCTATGCCTTCACATTTCAAATAGTACTTCACCATTGATTGTGAAATATCAGAACTTATGAATTGTGTGAAAATAGGATACTTCAAATTCAGGTAGAAGATATAAGATGAGATATAAACCTTGATTTATAATATTTGATATTTGAACGAAATCAATTAAATTAAAATTAATTAGATTGTGCTTCATGCATATAAAAATTAATAAAAAGAAAATAATTAATTCATAAAAAGACAAAAAAAAAAAGAAGCAGGTTGATTGTATCAAAATTATGAAGAAACAAAAATTTTAGTTTATCAAGACTTGCTCATTTTTCTACATAAATTACATGATAATCCACTTGTTTGTTATTCTTATTTTATTATCTTTTTATTGTCTTATAATTTGAATTTAATAAAGAGTTTCTCCCGCTAAGGGCCATGTCCAACTTCATCCCCAGCTTAACTATGATACTTCAAGTTTATCCACAAAATCATAGGCAAAAGGCAGATGAGATATTTCCTAGAGAAGACAAGGAGAAAAAGGACTTGCCTCCTCTGCCCGCAGCGTCCAATACTGGTCATTTATATTCTCAATTTTTTCATTGGGTGGAAAGATCTGCGATGGCAAGATGGCAAACTGAGTCAGAAGAAACCACCCATAAGCGCTGCCAGCAAAACATCTAAAACATCCAATGCATTAGAATAAAAAAAATCTGAAACTCATAGATCAGGTTTCATACACTTTGTTGAACACACTATCATTGCTATTTAACCAGGAAGGATAATTATTGATTAGCAGGAAACAAAATTGAGTGATGAAGTCATTATCTTATATATGCTAACTAAACCAGTTATTACCTTATAAATCTTGTGATAAAATACTTCAAGCAGTCGAAGTTCAGCATTTGGGTGAGACAATTCTACCTGTTTCAGCATGAGCCAAGCATTAGAAAATTTATCACATGCAGTGACAAGATATGGTGTGAGGAAAAGGGAAAATATAGCAAAAAATATGTACTAACAGTAAAATCTATTCAACAGAATAGATTATGAAGAAAATAATTATAAAACAACTATCTAAAATGAAAAATTGGCGAAACTTGAGAATTAAAATGTTTTGTTTCGGTATTATAAATAACTGTCCAGATCAAGCAGGCACATTGAAAATATACTTCAGGAACAACCACTTTAGTACATATCTTCAGCTAAGAGGTTAGAGCTTAAAAGGTCTTACCTTAGTTTTAAGTTCATTAATCACATCCCCCACGGTGCTTTGTTTAGGCAATCTAATGTTATGAATTACCACCTGTTAATAGTTGCAATAAGATTAGAAGAAAGAAATGAAGATGATCAATTAAATAAGGCATGAAATTAACATAGCCATAGATTTCATACTTCATCTTTGGTAGCGTGATGGAAAGCAACTTTCAAATTTTTGAGACCTTGCAACTCTGGAAGAGGAATATCTAGAACTTCATAATACAAGATATCGGAAGTCTGTTGAAAGAAGAGAACAAATAAATTATTAGCCATGTTATATAGATTCATTAACAGTATATGAACCAATGACTGCAATTCATGTAGCAAATACCTGATTGTAGTGAACTAACATATCTGATAGATGCTCCACTCCTCGATATTTAATTGGCTGTGGCTTAGGCTGCTGAGAGTAGCAGTTGTGGGATGTTAACCTGATTTTGGATGGATCGTCCAAACCAATCTGGCGAGCTACTCTTTCGACGACATCATCATAAGTGTGTAATTTTGACCTACAGAAACATCAAGAGTATAAATGAGTGTCTATACGACAGCACCGGAGATTTCTCAACCGAGCATACAACATTACTTGGGATGTGATTACTTACAACTCTAGACAAAAATCATCCTCTTTTGCCTTCTCTAGAGATCGGAAATGAACTATCTATAGAGAATCAAATAACACAAAAGAATTGACTATAAAATTGACAAATCAGGAGAGAGGTTTGATGAAATTGAATAATTCAATATAATCTAACTACTATATAAAAAGTTGAGGAATACAAAAGGTGCCCCTCTTGAACCTAATCTGCTCCCATTTCTAAAATTCTTTTATAAAAATAAAATGAGATGCCTGGAAAATCTCATTCAAGAAGAAAGTACCTGCCGATTGTGCACATATTCCAAATATGAAGGCACATCTGGATTTCGACAGTCTTCTTCATTATCAGGAGGAGATTTCTGAAAGCATATTATGTCCCCATCTTCAATCTGAGGATAAAGCACCTAAAGGTCAGTGGCTGATCTGATAATCTGATAACATTCTAGCATAAGTAAAAAAACACATACCTGACTTGTTCGAAATGAGGCTCTCTTATCAAGGTGTTCACACATGACACAAGGCTCAAACTTGATTTCCTGAACAGCACACAACAAATATAATCTTTCTGCTAGGGCAATATCTGCTTATGAATATTGAATTAACTTGCGCTCTTGGTTTGGTTTTATGGTTAAGAGGGTGTTTAATAGTGTGCTAATATTTTTCTTATTTTTTCAAATTCATTTTTGACATCAGCACGATCCAAAAACACAAAAAAAAATTGAAGCAAAAAAAAAAAAAACATTTGACGAAAAGCAGGTTAAAACTCACTCCCAAAGACCCAAGTCAACTTCCTTGATTGAATAGTTATGTTAGCCAACTATGATACCAAGTATACTTGATATAGACAAACCTCATAAAGTTCAATCTCTTCCTCAGACGCAAAGCCAGCCATTTGATTAAGCTTTGCTAGAATTTCTATCGGTTTACTAGAATTCTTCACAAAAAGCCTACCAACATATCTGGGATCATGGAGTAATTTGTCATGTCAGAGGCATCAAGATTCAAGAGAACACAATGGACAAAGATAGGACAGCAAAGAGGAGCCAAAAATTTTTAAGTACCGTAATTCTTGTTTTTCAGGGTCATAAAGCTTGAAGAAAAGCAGAATATCTTCTTTAGTTTTTTCAGGTGGAGCAATGGGACGTAAATCCTGAGATATTGCAAACCTCAGTAGAAGCATGACATTTTCATAGAAATATAAGTGCAAATGTTAAATTTGATCATTTTTTTTAAAAAAGAAAAGAAATACCAGCCCAAGCTCAACTTCCAAGAACAACTTTAATTCAGCATTATGTGTCTTATTTGACACCTCTCTCAGTTGTCCAACCTACAAACATTAAATGGCTATCATTAAAATTAGGTGACACAAGAAATCTCCAGAAACATTTTAAACCACCACAGTGCAAATTGTTTTTAAAAAAACACTTCAATGTGATCAAAACAATTGTATCATTCCATTCCATAGTCAATGGCCACAAAATTTCACCACTAGCAGTTTAAAAAAAAAGCCCTGATGTTGGGATTGCAAACCAAAAAGTGTGTTATTTGAAAGCACATGGCCAGAAGGCATCACCCATCACAGTCTAGAAATCCCGAAACCTGATCCCAAGTCTGTTCTTAGTTGAAGCAGAAATAATCATGCAAATATCTAGCAGAAATACAAGTCATTCCATAACAATGCAATCACAACTTTAATAAATTAACTTTGAACAAGAAAACAATAGCTAGTTACTGATTGTGCTTCCTCCTGGGGAGTCAATGGCCGATTGGGTCTATATGTGTGGTTTTGGCGCTTTGCCCATATCCAAAATCTCTGAAATTGTACTGGTATACCAAGCTCTTTAGCAACCTCCTCCTGTAATCCAGCTCAACATTAGACATAGAAATCTACAGGCTATCTCATCATCCACAATGTCAAAATGCTTAAAAATCACACCCATTTAATACCTTAAACAGACTAAACTGCATCTGTTTCTGAATACGGAAGTTACGGACTTTGTCATGATCCACGAGGTCAAAATAAATATCCTTTCCAATTTGCTCTTTAAGGTCCTGATCTCGCGCAACCTAGATGCCATACTAAATAGCTTTATTTATGACTTACAAGCATCCCTTGAGGTAGATGCAGGTCATCACTAACAATATACCATCATAAAAAAATAAAGCTGGGAAAGAAAAACCTTTATAATTGTGTAAAGGTGAGCTTGTGCTTTATATCTTCTCTTGTCTTCCTTCTCTTCTTGTTCTTTCTTCAGCCTTATCTGGAACAAGATGTTGAATGAATCAATAATCAGTCTTCATTGCGATGTGGAAACTCTTAAATAACATAGTTATATTTACATAACTTATTGCAATTATAAGTAAAGAAAGTAATTTACCCTCAAGTGTTCAGCAATGTCTTTCTCATCAACATTACAAATTATCTTGTCCTTGTCACTTTCCCGTATATACACAAGCATATATGCATTTGAGTATTTTGTGAATTTAAATGGAGTATTGTTAAAGCCAGGATTGGTCTGAGGTAGCTGGCAGACATAGCAGAACAGGAGCACATCATTCACCATCAATCACATGTACCATTCACAGGATTTACAGCAGAGTTTGAGAACCATTACCTCTTCCTCACCACCATACTGTTCTTCTAAGGCCCTCTTCACATCTTCCTTTGTCACGCGTTCATCATCAAATTTGAACCTAAAACAAGAAAATCAAATATCATATGGCGTGAAAAACTATTGAGTTCTCAACATAAGTACAACTATTCAGACATGGGTAAAAATGTGAAGGTTCTAAGGACTATTATACTCATAAATGAGTGTATAAGTTGTTATGGGTTTCATTTTCCTAGCATTGATATTATGAGGAGTGAGCATATTATGTGTGCCTATGACCAAGCTTAAGGTTAACAAGCACACCATTGATCAGAGAGGGTAGGCCTGATAAAAGCATAATAATGTCCACCATGCACACCTCCACTGTGAACCAAAACACTGCAAGGGAAAACAAGCATATATAGGAGATGTCAGCACATAATCAGACATTCCAAAAAACATAACTTCCGAAGTGTGGAAAGAGAACTATGTGCAATTTATGTTAGGTGCATGCAGTTCATGTTTCTCCAACATGTCTATCTTTCATCCACTCAAGCTCATAGAGTTTTCTTTCATTCCTATGCTACTCTAGCAAGTCATGCACATCCCATGTTGCTATTACATTAACAGCAATGACTATTTATGGGGAGATAGGGGAAAAGGAGATAAAAAATCTCAAGAAAATGGCTTAAACAATGCAACATTTCTTTTCTTTTAAAACTTGTAAAGATTTATGATTGTGATAATTATAATTTTACTTTAGTTTACCACAAGTTAGAAGCATGCTTCGGTTTGAAGGTAGTTTGCATTTCACTTGGTCTAGCTGCTGCAACCAGTTGTCACACTATTAGGAGTTTCTTGAGTGGTTTTAGTTCATGTCATGCTAGCCCTTTTATATGTTGTAACAAACAATACTATCAGCTGGAATAGATAGACTATCTGATATCTCATTGAGGCTACAACTCTTCATGTAAAGTGTATATGACTGATTCAGTAGCAAAACATTGAGTTTTTCCTCAAACTTCATTGCTTTAACTCCAAAAAAAGTTAATAGTTTGATTTTACTTTACAAAGAACCATGCAGCCTTGAGAAGCGAGGAAGACAAGCTCCAGTCAGTTAAATGCAGCCATACAAGCACAGAAAAAAAAAACCATGAATCAAGACAGTCATGATAAAAACTATGGCAATGGAATGTGAATTTCTAGGGGCCAAAAACACCATGCGACTGTTACCTGTGAAGTGTGTATAGATTTCGCACACTCCTGTCAGCTTCAGGTGATAAATATTTCCCATTCTCCCTGTCCAGGTCAAGTTGAAGAGGAAATTCATAGCGATCATTAATCTACAAAAGCAAAGAGAAATCAGTAAGTGGAAACAAACATATTTGGCTTAAGTAGCAATTTGTCCATCAGCCAATCCACTACAGTTGTTTAACATATTCTAGCTTATAATGGGCACAAAGCAACAATCCCACATAACATATTTACCAGAGCAACCGGTTACACCTACTGACCTTCACCATAGTATCGCGCATAAAATCATATTCAAACCGCTTTAATTGGAGTTGAAGAACAGGGGGAAAGTCGATAAATAAGACACCCTTCTTTGCATCCTGAAACAAATGCAAGTTCAAGCACATGCCACCAAAAGAATGACCTTAGGAACCGATCTAAAATAAATGGTTCTAGTAGAAAAGAAACATGGAGGATAACCCAAAAATATGCCCATACCATTTCTCAATGGCCTCATCTTAACTGACAGTTTAAAAAGATGCTTGGAAAAATTTCATCACTTCTACGGGCAACTCCTCATACTAACTAAAATATAATATACGGGGTCTAACCAGGAACCACACAGTTTGTCTGGGAATTACCAGAACCATCTCTTTTAATGACAAAAATTTAACTTACTTGCAGTTTTCAGAATGAAACCATAAAATTCAGCATAGTTATGATACGACAAAAAAAAGTTAGCACCAGATATGATTGAACGTTCACAGGATGTAAGACACATAATTGGTCTTCATGCATTTTACAATGGCCATATAATTGAGCTTCTTGTTTCTTGTATGAGGCACCATGAGATGCTAACTAGTACTGGCTTCCACATTTTTATGAGTGTATGTGCGTGAGACAAGAATTGTTCGAGAGTGAATACTTATATTTCAAACTGCTTAAACAAATCATATAGTCTGGCTCCCATCTATTCACAAGCATTGACTGACCTGCAAACCATGTTCTTCGGCATGATATTTGTTATCACCCTCAAGTCGTTCAACTTCCACATATTTGTCAAAAGAAGCATAAACATCTCGACAACCTTTCACATCAAGCTGGAGATCTGCCATGTAATATCTACACATCAGTGTCTTATGAAGACGTCATTACACAGAACTTTTAAATGCTGACTAAATATAATACCATAAAATGACTCCTTTCTTGTAGATTTGTATTCCACATTGATGCACTCAATGTAGTTCATATGGTGACCCTCAAACAACTGCTGTATAGTGCCCTCCACAACAGTCCCCTGGATCAGCAGAAAAGAAGTTGAAACCTTAAGTTAATGAAAGTATATCCCAAAACCGCCGAATGTTCAATACCTTCATTTTATCCTCTAGCTTCTCACACAGGACCCTGTTAAGCTCTTGCACGTCATGTTGCATGAAGGAATCATACGTATCCCAGCCAAAAGATTTGGTCAGTTCCTTTGTTGCAACACTGGTGTCATTATATTGAAGCTTAAAGAATAAACTCTGCAGGGCCAATGGAATGCTTCCTGTAGGCATGTCATTCTCAGTTGTTGGCATGTGGTACACCGCCTGGAAAAATAATTTTCAGAATGAGGCAATTCCATTTGAACAATGTGTTCATCCAAGTCATGATGAGCTTTTTTAAACCTGAGAATGTGCTGACCTTTCGGAAGTAGGAAATATGGTATAGAGTCTGTAGGAGAGAGTTCATGTAACATGTTGCTCCTTGGTTTTTCAGTCCTACATAGCCTGTCTCCTTCTTTGAGTCATAGGACCAATAATCTAAAACCTTGCAAACAGCAACTTCAGCTTCAATAACAACTGTATCATTCACTAAGTATCCTCTGCTAGGATCATAAAGTTCACTCAGAGGCATGAAAGATGTAAAGCCCCAGTCACTCTCTCTTCCATTGAACTGATGTTGTGTGTCTGCGAATGTATTTTTAAAAGAGAACGCAGTATTAAATAATATCAAAGTCCACAATAAACTTCAATAAGAGAACACCAAAAAGAAGTTGACTGTGGTGCTGACATCTTCCTTACACGACATATTGTTTCCATACATTTAACAAAACCAACCAAGATCCAAGCTCAACCAACCTCCACTATGATAATTTCTGAATTACCTAGTTCAAGATATCCAGAACCTGCTATTTTCCAGGACCGAATTACTGGAATTCGTTTGACAGCTTTTATAGATCACAATCTGTAGAAGTTGCTGCTTTCAGCATAGTGAAACAATAATTTAACAAGCATCCCAAACCCTCAAATAACAAGATAGCCGAGTCTATAATTGATCATATTATTGGAAAACGCTCACAATGACAAGGATTCCAAACTCTGTCGGGTGTTTATTGTAGTGTGCAAACTGAATTCTAATCTAACCTTGTATATGGATTGCACCAACTTGGTGCATTTACTTTTCTTTCAATTCAATTTGGAAATAAACAATCATTGGCAACTTCTCTAGAAGTCATAAGATTATAAAATAGGCAATTATTGATAATATATCTATTGCGGTCATAAAAGGTTACAAAGAACAAGTGCTCTACAGGAAAAATAATGATGTACTCAGGCAAGCAATCTAAATATAAGAAATTGATCCAATGAATAGACATACATAATAAATTAAGAACAAACAGAAAATGCCCAACTTGAAAATAAAATTACAATAACAGAAAGAGCCATTAAATAGGGGACACAAAAGAAGATACCCTTTCTAATCGAGTATTTGTTATGAATTTGATTGACCACAGCCAAACTGAATTGCGCATATCTACTCCATCCATATGGCAAAGCTGTCGAATCCGCAACATCCAAATACATCGACAGGTGGTCCACGTTGTTTCCTTTAGGGAATATCAGTACTCTCCTGTTAATAACACACTAAAAGAAATCAACCACAAAATGATACAAACTCCGACAAATGCAACTCATAAGCAACTCCAACTAGTAAGAAGCTACATTGTTTATCCACCTACCATTTGTAACTGCCAACAATAAATATATCAGAATAATGCTTCTTTGTGTTCAACCTAGTAAAATTCTCAATAGTCCAAGTAAATTTCATCGATGGAGGATCCTCCACAGGCTGATTCTCCACGGTACTAGTTTGCTCCACTTGTGCCACTACTACCACATCAAAAATTACAATCACCACCAAAATTACCAAACCCTAACATATTAATCAAAACGTACAATACACTCTAGCAGAAGATCCGTTCTATCACATAAAACGAATTATATATAAAAAAAAAAGAAGAAGAAGAAGATTGAACTCTCTAACCTTCCATTGGCTGAGGACCTTCAACTAAATCTGAATGCGGTACGAGCATCTCCTCGTCTTCTTGCTTTAAATTAGTAAAAAAAACTAATAATTAATAAACCCAAGCCTTAAAAAACCAAATACAAGAATCAAACTCTATCGTAAAATCGAGAAATTAACAGAAACCCTGGTCGATCCAAAAAAAAATACAAAATAAGGAGAGAGAAAGAGATTACGTCTAACGGTGAAGGGGTCATCATAGTCATGGGTGGATATGGACCGTTCGATCGAGCGAATCAGAGGGACAAGAATGAAAACGAGAGCAGGGACTGAGAATAAGAGAAGAGAAGCGAGAGCGGGATTTTTCTGTGTAGCCAGAAGAGACTCGCAAAAGCACTGGCTAGAGAGAGAAAGAAAAGAAGGGGACTTTCGGTGTCTGAAGGCTATTTATGTGATTATAGGAAACAAGTGGGGATAATGTGGGAAAGAGAGGATCGCTATTGTGCCTCGTGGATACATTGAGAAGAATGACCAATAGAAGTGTGACACGCAGAGAATGAGTTTGGTGATGTACGGAGTTGGTGACGTGGCTGTTTGGATCCTGGGGGTCACGTGCGTTTCAGGTGGGTGACATAATCTTTCTCTGTACTAAAAGCAGCATGGACTGGCTGCTTCTTTATTGCTTTTCCCTTTTTCATTCTTAAGCATTTTTAAAAAAAAAGTCTCAGCTTAATTAATTAGCCGATAATTCTTAACTTATATAGCAAACTCGAATTTGAGTTTGATTGAGAAGAATGATAACATGCAAAGATAATTATCCTCCTTAAAATCATAGAAATAAGATATATTTTGGATCTTCAATTTTTTATGAAAAAAATATCCTTTTTTATGCTTTTTTATCATGATTTATATCAAAAGACCATGAGTTTTATTGAGTAAAAGCAAATAGTTGATTAATCAAATTAATCGAGTGTTTGTTTTTACATTAGAAAATGCTTTTTAAAAAAATTCAATTATTTTTCATCTGAAAAATCATTAAATTGACATTTTAGATATTTTTTAGTAATTTTAATATACTAATATTAAAAATAAATAAAAAATATTAAAAAATTATTTTAATATATTTTCAACTAAAAATCATCCTACATCACAATATTAAATATACACACTAAATGATATGGGTGGACATTTGACATTCAAATTTGGTTTTTCAAAATTAATTTTGAATTAAAAATGTTATGGAGTGATTGATATATACTTTTTCCCCTGTGAAT
>Ga0325414_1002354_pt1 | contig 19063 bp, 6 predicted proteins | sample PopdelMetagenome_8_FD_206183 | JGI IMG/M metagenome (GOLD analysis project Ga0325414, IMG submission 206183) | Populus deltoides microbial communities from Bellville, Georgia, United States - Leaf-PdKOR-R3 | ecosystem: Host-associated > Plants > Phyllosphere > Phylloplane/Leaf | place: USA... | reverse complement strand
TGCACCATTCCACTCTCTTGAAAATAGCAACTTCACATCATTTCATTCAATTCAATTCTTAATAATCAGATGATAACAATTTAATTAAGCTGAGCAACAATACCAGGGTTGACAGAGACAGAGACAGAGACAGAGACAGAGACAGTAAGCCATGTTATCAGTTCTCCTTTCCAAATTTGAAACCCACAATCCCCACAGAAAAACAGAGAGTGTCAAAAACTAGCCATCTCTAAACTAAACTACAATCCCAGTTCTTCCTTCAATCTTCTTCGATTCATGTAAAAAAAAAGACTAAAACTTTCTAACTGCAATGTCAAAAAGCAATGAGATCAAACATACACGACTGTTCTACTGTAACAAATTCAAACAAATATTAATTAACAAAGTGAAGTTGAAGAGAAATTTAATAAAAAAAAGTTGTCAAATTTGGAAGAAAAAACAAAGACCCAGATGAGATCTAACATTGAAAAATAGAATAAAAGTACTTACCTGCTTGATTCTCTGCAGGCAGCTTTGGAGGCTGATTATTATCTTGAATGAAAAGCTGTAGAAAGAGGAGAAGATTGGGAACTTTTATGGAAAGAAAGCAGGAAAGAAAGAAAGAAAGAAACAAGAAAGGAATTATGCTGAGATTCTGATAAAGGAATCTGATACTTGCCTTTGCTTTTGATGGAAAACTGAATCTTCTTCTCTTTAATAAACCAGAGAGTTTTGTTCTCAGATTATTTTGCAATCCTGGAATCCTAGTCTACTACTTTTCATTATATTCGGGTGACTTGACTTTTCACTTCTCTTTATTTTTGTATCACCGTCACAAGAAGAAGACTAGACCTTTGTATTCCCTGTTGTCCTGTGATTAATTTTTTATTAATATAAAAAAAATTATCATGTGATAATAACGATTCTAGAAGAAAGAAGAAAAATTTAATAATCTGAAAAGTAAAAGATATCTTACATGTTACAAGAACGATGATCTAGAAAATAAATAAAATAAAAATGTATGAAAAGAGTATCTTATACTTGCACTCAAGTAATTAATTTAATTTAATTAAAAAAATATTTTTTTAATAAAAGCTAGATTCAACAAAAACTAAAAATAAAAATATAAGTTAATCTTTTTTACTTTTAAAATGATAAAAAAAATCATTGAAAACAAATAATAAAATGTTGGGCATGAAAGCTTAATAATGGAGAAGAAAATCAATTAAGTTCAGGTGAACCTTATAAACCTGGGTTAATCTCTCAAACTCGTAACATATTAAATTATAGACATGGACTTAGCTAAAAAAGCTCAACAACCACTCAATTAAATGTTGGAAGATAAAATCAACAAATTTAATTTAATTAAAAAACAAAATTTCTTTTAAAAATACTAAATATAACAAGGACAAAAAAACCCTAAGGAAACCTTTGTTACTTAAAAAGACTGATAAATCTTATAGAAAGGGAATAAAAAGAGTGTTCGAGGATAAAATTAGAAAAAAAAACTTAAAAAAAAGAAAAAAAATCAAGCAAACCCAAGTGAACCTTATAAGTCCAGGTTAAACAGTTAAATTCTAAACCCGGGTTCAACTCAGATGCTCAACACTTGAAGATTAAACATTGGAGGACGAAAGCAATTAATTAAATTAAATTTAAAGACATAATTACTTTTTAAAAAACTAAATCTAACAAAGAAAAAAAACATTAAGGCAACCCGTGTTATTTTTAAAATGATTGAAAAATCTCATAAAAAACAAATTAAAAGAAAAACTAAGGAAGCTCAAGTGAACTTCATAAACTTGGATTAATTTTATAAACCCACGAGTTGTAAGATTTTAGATCCAGGCTCAACTAAGAAGCTAAACACCTAACCAATTAAATGTTTAGGATGAAACAATAAAAAAAAATCAATCTAAACAAATCTTCCAAGGTAAAAAAATAGCAATATTAACAAAAATATATATATATATATATATTATATTTGATAGGAAAAAAATCCAAGGATTAAATTAAAAAAAAAACAAATTTAGAAATAATTTTAAAGAAAAAATAGTAATAAAAAGAATGAGAGTCAAATTTAAAATATTAAAAAATCTATGGGGGATGAAATTGAGAAAAATCTTTAATTTCTTTAATTGTTCTAAATAAAAAAATATTGAAGAGAATAGGGACCAAATCTTAAGGATAATAACCTGAGAGGCTGATTTGATTTTTTGAAAGGCCAACATGAAAATCGAGTAGGAAAGAGGGAATAAAACATTCACACGTGTCAAACCGGTTACAATTATATAACACACGTTGCTTTTAAGTGGAGGGGACACCTAGACACTTCAGTCACTACCCTCGAAGCTAGGTTTTGACCACTGAACAACGTCACATGCGTCTTCTGAAGGCGGCGGTTGTTGTTCATCCATTTCTTTGTTTGTTTGAATTTTTTTTACTTATGAAATTACCCTACTGCCTTCAATGACATCTAATCACTACCAAATATAAAAGACAAAAGAATCTCTAAGTCAAAGGCATTTTTTATTTATTTTGAAGAGCAATGAATAACATAAATGTGTAAAAATTAAGTCAAAAACTAAAAAGTTTATTGACCGAAGTCTTTTTTAAAGGTAATTAAGTAATCACACTGTGCAATGAAAAAAGTAAAATTACTATCTAACCTCGTCCTTTCTCACAATAATCAATGTGTCCTGTTAAAAAGATTTCCCTATCTCTGGACCTAATGAAATTAACCTCAACAAGCAAATTGATAGTTTCAGTGTGCAAAATGCACATTAAAACACTAATATCTTTTAGCTTTATTTACACGCACACACACTAGTTTACATGGGCACCAGTTGAATCAAAAGTTATTTAAATATATAAAAAAATATTCAGGTTATAAAAATTATTTAGTATTGTTATTAAACTCAATCTAGTAGGTTAATTTTAAAACCTCTCAACCTAATTACTTGTCTTGACTTAATCCAGTTAACTTGATGGACCTTAAAACAACTTGAATACCAGGCAAAAAATGTGGTTTGGGTTTAAAAAAACTTCAAGAAGACATTAGTATTTTTCTAATATTGAGACAAAAACCTATTATATTGATCCGGAATTTACAATTTAACTCATCAAACCAACGATTATAGTCATGGACTTCACTGGATTTAATAATTTTTCTTTTTAAAAAACTATTTTTTACTTAGGCCTTGTTTGTATTACTAGAAAGTGTTTTCTTGGAAAACGTCTTTTTTTATTTTCTCATGTTTGGCTACATTGTGAAAAATTAATTAGTCAAAGGAAAACATAAGTTTTAGATAGAGGGAAGTGTATTTTTGTTTAAAATATTAAAGAATACTTTCCATGAAGGATCTAAAAACTAAAGTGGTACAATACTTCATTATTATTTTTTATATATATCAACAATAATATATTAATAAAATAATTTAAGATATAATATTATTAGAAAATAATAAATTACTAATATATTTATATAAGAAATAATACATTACGATATATTAAGATACAATATAAAAATCAATTAATTTGATATATTATTGGATAAAATATTTTAATTTAGATAATATTGCTATAAAATAAATTCAAATACAAAACATGTTATATTATAAAATAAAAAAATATTTTTTAAATCAAGCTAATCAAAATTTCTCATATTCTAACTAGACACGACAAAAGTTTAAAAGACACACAAATGGTGTAATTGAAGAAAACTAGTTGTAATTGAGAGAATTAAAGGACCAAAGATAAAAATTATCAAATTTACATAATTTAGGAGATCTTATTAATTCAGTCAAGGATTTAATTGAATAAATTTCTAATTTTATAGAAAATTTTAGCTTTAATCAAAAAGTTTTCCAAATCCAGGGACCATTTTAAAAATAAAAGAAGTTGAAGGGATTCTTATTTTTTTCTAAGGACCCAATTAAATAAGTTTATTTGTTTGGTTTGATTTTTATACTCAATTGTATAATTAAATTGTATAATTAAAACTTTGAGGGTATTAAAATAAAAAGGTGTTGACATTTAGGGAACAATTTGAAATTTTACCTCATTAAACGTTGTGGTTTTGTGATTTCTATATATATCCTTAATGACCCTTTGTCTTGTTCTTTAAAGGCCAAAACTTAGAAACCTTAGTTGCTTTGTCATTTTGCTCTCGGCCTAATCCTCATCACCAATATTGGTTGGCCTAGTTTAGGCATTATTTCGATTGATTTTTGTGTCTATCTTTCATGTTTTTTAACGTGTTGTTTGAGTTTGAGGTAGTTTTTATTCTTAAAGTAGATATAAAGGCCTTGATGTTCTTTTTTTTAATCCTCAATGGTTGTCCTGGTGATTTCTATAAGAAAGCATTTTTCTCTCATACTGGCCTGTCAACTGGGTATATCCTTTGTTTTGTTTTTTGACATGTTGTTTGAGGTAATTTTTATTCTCAGAGTAGATATAAAGGCCTTGATGTTTCTTTTTTTTTTTTTTAATTCTCAATGGTTGTCGTGGTAATTTCTGTAAGAGAGAATTTTTCTCTCGTACTGGCCTATCAACTAGGTACATCCTTTATTTTGTTTTTTTTTTATTAAAGGTTTAAATGGCATATTTGCGATCTTAGGATTAATGTTTTTTTTTAGGTCTTGAGCCTAAGTTGGTTTCCCTTCCCTCTATAAATGTGTTGGTTTATGGTTTTAAAAAAGGAGTAACGTTAAGAGAAAGAGGAGATTGACGACATAAATATATAGAGATAAATGGTAAGAAGAATAAAAAGGATTAGCTAAAGGAAAATTTAAGGTAGAGATTGAAAAGATTAGGTTTTTAGGATTCCAAACAAGAGAATTGAGAGGATTCTCAGTACTCAAGTCTGGAAAATCTAGGGCTTTTAGGAATCCTGGGTGGATAACCCACTGTCCATTCTAGCCATTCATTAATCTTTCAATTTTTGTATATTTTTCTGTTTTTCTTATTTTATTTAAGTTTTTAATGCTTGTTTAATGTTTATGAAAATGTGTGTATAGCTATGTGTACATGGAAAACTAATTTTGTTTGGTAATGAATCCATTGTTATTGGAACTTATTTTGTATGCCTTTCTTGTGGGAAGTTTTGATGATCAATTGTTGATGAGACTTATCCTTGAGGAACCTAAAAGAAAATTCACAGCCTGAAGTTAAGCTAGTAGGGGTTTGCATGCTCACTCTTGTTTATGTTATATTGAAAGCTTAACACTTTCTCTTATTTAGGACATGTGTATGTTGGGTTAACTTGAGTTTTTTTTTTTTGTTAATCTAATGTTGTTATGCGAGCATGGTACCCTTATATGTTTCCTAGTATGGTTGCTAATTTATTAGTGATTGTATGGTTCATTCTTTTGTTGTTGCCAACTATGTTTAGAATATACATTATAATCTTAAGAAAGTCTCTATTTTTGTTTTTTGAGTTAGTAGAATCAAACCCAAGTTAAAGTAGGTCTTTCAATAGACCTATCTAACCTCCTTGTTTGTTTTAAAATCTATCTAGTTTTCATTTTTTTTCTTGCATTTGGTCAAGACCATACTAGATTTCTTCTTGTGAGTGACATGTTCTTAATCATATCTTACATTGTTATTGCTTAATTGCATCTTGATTCTAATTTTGAGACTGCCTAGGGAGTAGGTAAGCTCTTTATCAGTTTTCAACAAAAAAAATTAAAATAAAATCACACAAGTATTTGAGCTTTAGAACAAGTTTATAATGCCTATTGGTTTGACCTATATTAAAAAATGTTCACATAGGTCGAAATTCCCATCATCTAAAAAAAAAACCTTTTCTTTCCTTTCAAATCATATAAAAATTATGATTTTTCTTTTGTTATTCACTCGTAGTGTTTTGGATAATGAACTTATAACAAGCTATTACCTTTGATATTAATAAAGATTAACACCTTATTCCCTATGTTTTCAAACAAGATGAGAGAAATACTTTCTTTTCTTTATATCAAAGTTAAGTTTTTGATTTGTTATTTATTTATAGTATTTGGGGAAATTAGACTTACAATAAGCCACATTACCTTGTACACCAATGAGGAGTAACATTTTTTTTTGTTTACAAATAAATAATGTGTTCGTAAAATTGCTAAGCCTTTTGAGTTCATTATTCGTTAATGGTGCCCATATTCCAATTAAGACTATTAAAACCTTTAGTAAGCTACATTTCAAAATGCATACCAATAATAAGGATAAATATAAGAACTTTGATGATCGAATAAAGTTGTCCACTTACTGTAAATATGCATCATTAACAAGTCTTACCAATTAGTGTATACAATATTGATTCAGGGCAACAATTAATAATTGAAATATTAAGGTGATTGCTAATATTAGCAACACATCTTAAGGAAAATGAATCCATAGAGATCATTGTTCAAACCAAGTCCAAAAAAGAACATTCATGCTACTAGATCCTAGTTCCAAGTAGCTGAACATATAATAGGACATTGCTTGGATATTTAATGCTAAGGTATAGAACTTCATTCAGAAAAATATAAGTGATACTTGGTGTTATAAGATAAATGGACTTTATCCAGCCATTATTCATGGGCCACTATTGCATAAACAAAGTGTTTAGTGACAATTCTTAATAGGATTTGGGTTGGGTTCAATGAGTCCAATAAAGACCGACCTAATTATTTATTGACATGGCTTGATAGACCATAATAGGTCACATGTTATGATTAAGAGTAAATGGTCACATATATGTCAATTCACTAAGCTATTAGGAATGACAAAATATCTTAAACCTTAACATGGATAGACTTAAACCATCCACCTAGAATTTAACTCATTGTAGTAGATTTATTTCTTTCTTTTTTACAAATGTAGATAGATCACTAGTATATTAGGCACAATAGACCACTAGAAATAAAAGACAAATAACAATGCAGTTTACCTCAAGTGAGATGTTTTAGGATGATGACATCTTTTCTTTAGCATAATCAGTTTCTTACTTCAAAACTCTAAAAGACCAATAAGGGTTCCTGGTGATCATAATACTAAATGGTGACTCATTTACATTTAACACAACTTTTAAAAATTTCTCCCTTTAAACACAAATACCCTTTTCTCTTTTAGGAAAGAGGATGGGTTTTCATAATGTCGCGATGTCAGCTGTGACACCCTTAATTTGCCATTTTTTTTTAATATAGGGACTATGTTTGACATCTATCCAATATATCTTATTGACCTAATAAATCTAGCTTTGGGGAGCCATTCAATTTCCTCTACGTGATCATGTTGGGTCTCTAAAAACATATAAATATAGTATAAATAGTAATTTAAATTTTTTTAAGGAGTTGCCAAAAATCCCATTAGACAATCTAAAGTCATTTAGGGTTTGAACAAATATTACCTTAAGATTATTTCTTCGTTTGAGATTTTATCAACTTTTCAAGTTTAGGTTGTCATAAACTATAAGTCACCAATTATCTGACCTCTAACAACTATAATACCCCAAAATAAAAATAAAAATAAAATGGATTTGAAAAGTTAATGGTGCCTTTTTATGCATTGTTAAGGGTATAAATAATTGATGGGTATTTTGGGTATTTTCATATGTTTTGATATATAAATAGGAAGTAAAAAAACTAAGAACATGATTCTTTGAGAGAGGACAATAAGAGAGGAAGAGGGGAAGAAATAAAAAGGAGGAAGGAGGAAGAAGAAAAGGAAAGAAAAAGTGAAAGTTAGAGTTAAGGGTTTCTAAGGTAAAATATTAATGTTCTTTTTATGCTATAAAACCCAACACCTTGAGATCCTTAACTTTATCCGAATGAATAAAGACCAAATACTCATTCTTAACTCTGACAGAAACACCATCTAAGATGCAATCTCAACCCTTATTTTAACCATTTCTCTATATTTTTTAGGAGATCATTTCCATCTCAAAGACAAAAATGTTGAACTCATTTCCAACCTTAGATGTAAAAAACTCAGTGGCTTCTAATGGTACAAAAACATTTTCCTCTCTCATGTCATGCTCCGAGAAGATTCAAACCAACCTTTCTAGAAAAAAAAATTCCTTGCTAGATTGCCAACGCTTCTAGGAGAAAGAGTCAGAAACAAAATTAAAAATACTTTTGTTTTCAAAACAGTCTCTTATGACTAGTTAACATATGGAGAGCTTGTTAAGATTTTAAACTTCAAAGACACCTCAAATGGGAGATGAGAAGAACTCAATACGAACTAGGTAATTTTTGTCAATATTTTGATTTGTCCCTACCAAAGCTAACCTGTAATGGTTCATACTCCAAACTTATTACCTCAAAGCCAAATAAGCCACATCATAAAAGAATAGCCCATAAATATATAAAAAAAAACATCTTTATACCAAAACTAAGCCTTACTATAAAAAGACTACTAAAAAGCCAACAAAACCTTTTCATTCAAAATAAAAACCCAAACCAAAATTTGACCAAAAAAACATTACATGTTACAAATATGGCCAGAAAGGCCATACCTCTAGATTCTGTCGAATCAATACAAAATTAAATGAACTATATTTAGAAGAGAAAGTCATTCACCATATCCAAAACCTTTTGATTAAGGCATATGATACTGAATCTAACCCATCGAACCCTTCTGAAGAACTTTTCTAAATAGATGAGTTAGTAACTTCCAATTCTTACTTAGAAACATCAAACCACAACACTTCAAAACAAATACATGTTCTAACCTAAGATTAAGAGTTTATTCTTGAAGCTATAAAAACACATGATGACCCTCAACTATAAAAAACCCACCTAGACAAACTCCTAAGTTCTTTCAATAATTTAGAAACACCATAGCTTTATTGCCATCAACCAGTATAAACACTTATGACCTTACCAAAATTCTCAATGAAAAAAAGAAATTCAAACCTCTTATTACTATCCCAAATCTATAATCTGAAAAAAAAAACCCTTTAAGATTGAACTATAAAACCTCAAACAAGCTCAACAAAAAGATTTCTATTTTACAACACTTTCTCTCAAAATTAGAAAATTATTCTGATTCTAAACCAGAAATAGAAGACCAAACCCTAGAGAATCATGCATTATCAAACATTAAACATGTTCCTAAAGATTTTCTGCATGTTTTAACTCAAATCACTTTAAAAAAATATATCATCAAAATTACATTAATTTTTTCAAATGATTTTAAAATAGACATAACTGCCTTATTCGATATAGGTGCAAATCTGAATTGTATTAATGAAGGAATATTTCCAAAATGGTTTTTACAAAACACTTTTGAAAATGTTTTTGCAGCAAATAATACTAAATTAGATATTAAATATAAAACTCAAGCATCAATTTTTAATAACGGGCTTTATCTCAAAAATTTCTTTGTCGTTACTATTGATATTAATTATGCTATTATTCTTGGAACTCTTTTTATTGACATGATTACTCCTTACAAAATTAATCATGAAAATGTTATTTGACATGATAAAAAGATTGATGTTTTATCCCAAGTGCAGGAGTGTCGAAGTAATAAATAACCTGACAAGACCGGGGTCGAACCACAGGGAGGTGAACTATATAAAATTATAAATAAGAAATGAAAAGGAGTTGAATAGAACTTTTAAGATGTGATATTAATGTAAGGATTAAACAATGATAAAACAGTTGTCAATGTTAGAGGATCCACTAATGGTATTTCAAATAGGTATAGTATAAACTCTTTTTATTACTCAACTGGAAACCATATACAAAGCAGGTTTCAATCGGGTTATAAATTATTAACATGATTATATTAATCATCTTATTTGAGTAATGCCAATACTTATAAATGTGGTCAGGTATTCATTGTGATACTTATGTTACAATAAATCAAATTCCTTTTATAGCACAAATGTTGATTATACCATACAGTAGGCTATGAAAGTGCTAAGTATTTGTTGTGCCCAGGGTTGTTCAACACAAATCTAGATTAACCATTTAACAAGCAAGGTATTAAGAGTGAGTAAGATAACAAATACAAAACATGTTAGTATCAAACATTAAAGTCCATGTTGAGTTTATATTATATTTATTCTTACACCATTAGTGTACCCTTTTCACCTCGACAATATTAACTTAGCTAAACATCATGAAGAAGAAAAACATAAATAAACAATATAAGAACATAAACATGATATAAGTTAACTAAGAATAGTAAAGGAAATGAAAGACATAAATAAGAGATTAATATAAAATAAAATAAAACTTGAACGTTACAAAATACAAAGAGAGAGAATGATCTTGATTTGAACACCAAGATGTCTAAATGTATGGCAAATGCCTTCTTTTATAGGCTAAAATTTGAAACTATTGATTTAATTACTAATTATTGAGTGGGCGGCCACCTCTTTACTCAGTGACAACCATTATCTTCTTGTCTGAACAAAATGTCATAGCTAACATCATAATTTGAATAGATAATCTTCATGAAAGTTCTGGAATTTGTCTCTGCTTTCCAACAAAACAAAAATGAGCTCATTTGGATTTCTAGAACTCGAGATATGGGCTGAACACTGAATAATGTCTGGGCTGCAGGACAAATTCCAACTTCTCTTTTGTTGCTACAATTTGAACTTGAAAACGACCGTTTTGAATCTTAGACTCTCATGAAAGTTGTAGGCCTATGTCTTAGCTTTCCATCCATATAAACCAGACCTAAATCCACGTTCTACAGCTCTAGTTATCAGACTTGTTATTATAAAACATGCTCAAGTTAGGGAATTTAATGATACTTTAAGTGCAATATGATAATATAAAACCTTAATGAAAATGCACTTTTAAGTACTAATTATTATTTAAAAAATTAATGGTTTTAAACTTTTTTTTCCTTTCCTAGAAAAAGACAAAGACTAGGAATTTAAATTTAATCAAAGCATGTTTCATTCATACTCATTACATCAATGCATTAATCCAAGGAAAACAAACTCATCTTATACATCATAGAAAAGTTGTCTTTTTATAAAAACAATTAAGCAATTACAAAATTCTATTTTACAAAAAAGAATTGCAGAATTTCAAAGCAAGATAGAAAAAGAAATTGGCTCTAATTTATCAAATGCCATTTGAAAGAGAAAACAACTAGTTATTGATCTTTCTTATGATGATAATTTTAATAAAGAACAAATTCCTACTAGAACAACGCCTATTCAAATGAATGCTGAATTAGAACAACATTGTCATATTGAGATCAAAGACTTAGAATTTAAAGACCTTATATAGAAGTCTAGATCACCTTGGTCATGTGCAGCTTTTTATGTTAACAAAAATTCTAAGATTGAATGAGGCACACCGAGGCTTCATAAATTATAAACATCTGAACGAGGCTTTAAAATGGATTACACATGTAATTCCAAATAAAAAAGATTTATTACAAAAATTACATTATTTATTCATATTTTTTAAGTTTGATATGAAGTCAGGATTTTGGCAAATTCAAATTCACCTAAAAGATCATTAAAAAATTGCATTTATAGTTCCATTTAGACAATATGAGTGGAATGTCATGCCATTCGGATTAAAAAAAATGCTCCTTCTAAATTTCAAAAAATCATGAATGATATTTTCAATGCATATTCAAAATTCTGCACCGTATACATTGATGATATTCTTTATCTTCTCATATTCTATAAAACAAAATTTCAAACATTTACAAATATTCTTTTATATTGCAAAGAAAAATGATTTAGTTGTTTCAAAAACAAAAATTTCTCTTTTTCAAACTCGTGTTCGATTTCTTGGTCACTATATCTCTAAAGGAACTATCACACCTATAGAGAGATCCTTTATTTTTGCCAATAAATTTCCTGACAAAATCCTAAATAAAACTCAACTACAAATATTTTTAGGAAGTCTTAATTATGTTTTTGACTTTTATCCCAATGTAAGTAGAATAACAAAACCCTTACATGATAGACTAAGAAAAAACCTTGTTTCTTGGTTTGATGAACATGTTGAAATTGTTCGACAAATTAAAAAATAGGTCAAAGAGATTCCTTGCCTATACATTGCCAATCCCTTAACTCCCAAAATAGTTAAGACATATGCTTATGAGCTAGGATATAGGGGTATCCTCAAACAAGTTCAGGAAGACAAAGAACAAATTCTTCAATTTACATATATATATTGGAATGATTATCAAAAGAATTACTCTACTATTAAAAAGAAATTCTTTCTATTATGTTATGCATTATACAACTTCAAAGCGATTTACTACATCAAAAATTTCTTTTACACATTGATTGCAAATATACTAATTTTTTTTTATAAAAAGATCAAAATATTGCTTTAAAATATATTTTTGCTCAATAGCAAGCTATATTAAATATTTTTAATTTTGATATAGAATATATAAAAGGAGATATAAATTTTATTCCTGATTTTGTAACTAGAAAATTCCTCCAAAACAAGTCTTGATACCTCCCAAATCCAATCCAGAGTGTAACAACCCAAAATCCATATATCAATTTAGAAGTTTAAGCCTTGAACTTAGAGGAAAACAAGGTAAATTTTTTTTAACGATTTAGTTGAGAATATTGTCACATACTTTTATATATAGCAACAATTTATTTTCCTTTTTTAACCATATAATCATAACAAAATGATTAGATTAATAAATTGATTACAACACTTAATTCAACCTTGGAATTTTACCTTACATTCAGGATCTTTCATGACTGGAGCACAACATATTAGTACATGTCCTTCAAGAAATTAGAATTTGAATTAATCATTATTCCCATCTTCATGGGAAGTCCAAATCACATTAATTTAATAATAATAGTAATTGTTGAATAGATCCATAAATTATTCATTGTATTTAAATCACCTTTTATACACACACACACACACACACACACAATGAAGTATTTTCTATATATCACAATGAAGTATTTTCCTATAGCCATATCAAATAACATTAGTTTTAAGAATCATTCGAGGTTTCAATCCTTTAACTATCCCTTTCCATGCTATCCATCAAAGCATTTAACATCAAAGTACTATCTTTTACTTTATGTCTATTTGGGTCAGTAATTTAGAATTTTTAGCTAACAATTCCCTTATAAATCTCACAATTAATTGACTACTGGGAAGCATTCTTGCCATTAAAAATTTGCATATCTAACATGTATTTAATTTTAGTCTTGATAGTTTATTTACCATGGTTTTACAACATTATAACAAAATCTCTTTTTCCTAATGCATCTAATGTCCATGCCAATTTCTATTCACTCTTTTACATTAGACAAAAACAATTTGTCATAATTGGCTATAAATAGTTCATTGTTGCTAATAGAATTTCATTTGATTGTTATACTTGCCATAAAAATTATATCGCATTAGTAATCATATGATCCCCTTTTTACGGCACACTTTCATTATTTATAACAAATTCATCGGCATTATCTATTTAAACAGTATGTGATTCACAAATCATGTTAATTACATTTTTTTTATACTTGTCATGAAAATTGTATTGCGTTAGTAATCATACGATCTCCTCTTCACGACACATGTTTGTAATGAATTCATCGGCATTGTCTATGTACACAGTACATGATTCACGAATCATGTTAATTATATTTTTTTTTCAATTTAAAATACAATAAACATATACCATCCATAACCTTGACGGGACCGTATCCCAACGATCAATAAACTTTTATTCAAGATATCTAATCCGAACGTTTAAACTATAATATTATCTCTTTCTTTTTTCTTTTTTTCTTTTTTTTTCCTAGAGGCCGTTTGTCCTTCGGTTGGTTGGATTTACCAGTTTAACTACCATTCCATGCATTCTTTTTTTATGACAAAATCTTCATCTCCATCCTTCATGAGGATTAACTTTTTACATATTCAACTTCAATAATTCAACATTAATACTAACAAACACTATTTCACCACCATAGTTTTATCATAACAATTTAATATTATACAATGTTTCATTAATGACTCGACGAGTCCATAACTCATGCATTAACACTTTCACACAAGTCACTAATCTAACCACACATTCCTCAATCAGCAATGCTTTTGACACCACTATCACCAAAATCAGGTAACTAGCTCTTCCATTAACCTACTTACCAGAGCACAAGTTCCTTCTTTAGCCCACTCACCAGGGCACTAGCCGTCAATGACCAAACCAGGCACTAGATTCCCTCAAATAGGAATTGCTAGAATTCCATCCAACAAGAATACCAGCCCACAACCTAAACTGGGCACCATATTTCATCTAACAGGAATCACCAGTATTTCATCTAATAAGAATACTAGCCCACAACCCAAACTAGGCACCAGATTCCATCCAACAGGAATCACCAGTCAACAGCCTAACCCGAGCACCCGATTCCATCCAACATGAATCGTCAGTATTCTTTCCAACAGGAATAATAATCAACAGCCCAACCTGGGCACCTGATTTCATCCAATAGGAATCGTCAGTATTCCATCCAACAGGAATGCTAATCAACAACATCCAACATGAATCGTCAGTATTTCATCCAACAGGAATACTAATCAACAGCCCAACCTGGGCATCAAATTCCATCCAATAAGAATACTAATCAATATAATCTATATATCAGAATTCAAATAATAATCAAAATAATTCCATGATATAATAAAAATGTAGACCATATCAATTAAAATATTTATGGTGCTAAGCACCTATTTCCTTCACATAAATTATTTAAACACACACAAACATCATCAGCATACATGTATTAATTAAGCATGAATAATTTAATCACAATATACCATTAAATTATCATCCTAAAATCAGTACACTTTATTTTTATTATTACACATCTAATTCGACAGTCAGTACACTGCCGCCACTAACTCTATTCAAGCAAGCTAGTCCACTATATTTTTCTTGACATAAACATTCATAATTACACAAGTACAAGTACATTTATAGAAAATACCATTTATTTACTTCTGTGAAACCCTAAAAAAATGATTAAAATAAATGGTTAAATTTTAAAGAAATAAAAAATAAATAAAAATAAAAATAATTCTCATATTGACTAGTTTCACGCTATTGAGCAGAACGCTCAATCTGACCGTTAGATCGAACTGACATTTTACGAGAAATCTCATAATATATAGTCCTACATTTGATTACAATTTTAGAGCAATTCGAGTTCGGGAAGATATTTTAAAAAAATATTAATAGTCAGATAGTAAATAACATAAAATTTATCAATGGCAGTTTTGTAAATATCTGATGAGCTGGCAAAGTCTAGCAATTTATTCTCCCTTCTTTTGACGCCAGAAACAGAGGTAACAGATGGATAAAACAAAGGGATGAAATAGAGGTAACAGATGGATAAAACAAAGGATCTAAAAGGTGTAGAAATTGTTTAGAATCAATTATCTAAAAGGTGTAAACACCAAATCAATCCCTCAAGCAAGGATTTAAGAAGAAAAATTAAGTGAGGGAGAAAGGAGAGAAAGGGGTTGTAAGTCATGGCAAAGAAGAAAATAGAAGGGGAGGAAAAATATCACCAGGTTACTTTTGAAGTTCATTTTAGTGTTGGGTAATGAGTTCTAAGTTGTTTAAACAAGTTTAGGTGGAAAGAAATAGATTTAATGCGTTGTTCTTAGATTTTTTTGAATTAGGTTCTTAGGAGAGAATTTGGGGGAAAATATGAAATTGTTGAAATTGATACATTGTGATAGGATAGGTTGATAATGATGCAAAATAATGAAGGATGAAAGATAAAAAAAAATTAGGTGTTATGAAAAACAACAATGTCGGTCACATTTGAAATAAAGGAGGATGAACATGGAAAGTAATAAAGCTTATATAATTGTGTGTGATTGTGGTGTGTTGATGCATAAATGATTAAGTTGTGTATATGGATATAATAATATGTAGAAAATTTAAGTAAATGAATGGTTATTGTCAATGCATGCTAATATGTATAGGTAGAATGTATTGCAATGCAAATTATTGAAAAGAGTATTAAATTATATGTTCATGAACAAGATAGTTAATTATGAAGGTATAAGGAATGGTGTGAGGATTTATTTGGATGATCATATGACATGGTTACTTTACCATACTTAGTAAAATCAAATATAAAAATAAATAAATAAATTAAGGAGTTATGAAAAGAAAGAATTGAAGTATGAAAGTGTAAAGCAATAAGGATTGAAGGTATTTATTACTGATAATAAAAGATGCATATTTAAGGGAAATTAAGTTAGGAAAATATGTATTTTTGATAAGAAATACTAACGGAAGAATTAATTAGTATGAATGGAAATTAATGTTGAGATGAGAATTACTGGAATATGTAATGTTGAAATAAGTAATATGACAATAAAATTATATACGTGTTACAATTTTAGATATGAATATTGTAACAAGCATACCTTCTTTGTATTTATAGGAGGAGCATTCGTGGCTGGAACTTTAGCGGAGCGAGCTCGAACACTTGGAGCTGCAGGTAGGTGTTTCGCTATTTAACTATGTAAAGTTATTTTAGTTGTTTTTTTGTTTTCTTATATGTGATTGGGTTGTCTTTATTATTTATGTTTGATAATTATTAGAACTAAACTGTGTCATGGTTGTAAGAGAATTATGAGAACACATGGTTAAAAATGAAAGGAATTATTCCATGAATTAAATTAATTAATATAAAAGATAATGTGTATGACTTCGTTGTCTAAATGGTCAGAAACCAAGGAGATATGAACATTTAATTTTGACTTAGTTTTCCAAAGTGGTAGAAAGCTAAGGTGAATAGTATTTAACTTAGCCATTCGCAAAGGTATGGCTAAGGTGGTATGGACAGATGACTTAGTCATCCGTAAGAACAGAAACTAAGGTGTGGTTATATAACTTAGTTATTTATGTATGAAATGGCTAAGGTGGTAATGGATTTGATCAGGAATTGAGGAAGACCTAGATTATTTGTGTGATTACTTAGATTTTCATTAAGATGGGGGCAAGGTGGCAAAAAGGAGTAAGCTTTACATGCAAACTATGAAGCTTGGTAATGGATAAGTCATCTCAAGTAATTAAAGTTGAAGAATATGTCTACAAAAAATATATTAGAGATTATGGTGTTAAAAAGAAAAAAAAATGTAAACTATATATATGTGTAAATAAATTAAATTAGTATTACTAAATAAATTATGTTGCATTATTGCAAGTCCTTCTCATACCGCAGGACAACCTTGATTCTCTTCTTTTATGGATAGTTATTTACTAGGTATATTTTGGGTACGTGGATTATGTAATATTCTAGTTCACTAGGATTTGAAGTTATATTTTGGGCTTGTAATTAGTGTTAAGTCATATATCATTTTTTAGACAACTAAATCTCTTTTGTGTGGGTATTAAAGAATTTCAGAATGCATGTAGATAACTTTATAATATGTTTGTTTTAATAACATCATGTATGAAGAGAAAAGAAATATGACACTACTATTATAATGGAAAATGGTGAAGGTCTAAGTCAAAGTGGATTATATGATGAGAAATCAGACTTTATTGAAGAAGGTCTAAAATGGTTGGATTATAAAGATACAGGATAAATTGTGTTTTAGGTTGATGTCGACACTTGAAAATGTCAATTTACAGAGGAGACTCTGCCGAATTTTTGATCACTATAATAGTAGTAGTAGTAGTAGTAGTAGTAGTAGTAAGCGTAAAATTATTGTCAGGATAGTTAGGGATCAGGGATCATGATATATAGACACACACACACTTATATGCAAAAAAAACAAAAACAAAAAACCTAATTTTTCAACGACTATGACATAAATAAAATTGAGGGTGTTACAAACACTAATAAGTATTGTAAAAAAAAAAGTTTGAAGTGCAAGACACCTACCTAATACTTGAACTTGCGCAAAAGTCCCATACTGCTGAACAGATCCTGCAATCTCTCATGTATCATTAAAGATACACATCAAATATGGCTCCACCATAATTAGAAATTCCATTCTAAAACTCATTTAAATTTAACATTACATAACACATGCATTCAAATATATTTTTTTTAATTTCCTTTTATTACTTGTCTTTTCATATCTTTAAACATGGCCTAACAATATTTTTATTTTGTCTCCTCAACCCATCATGTACAAACTTAGTAACTTCACATCCTTACATTTATTTGTACCATTGAAACTAATTCATTTTTCTTATCAAACCAATTCTCGAACGAATGACATTATTTATTTTTTCCATGATAAGTTTTTTAATTTTTTTTATAAGTCCACTTTACTTCATCTTAAGTAAATTTAACAACACATTTTCATCATAATTCCATACACACACCTTAATTTAACCTTTTTCTCCCCTTTTATTATCCATTTGGACAAACTTAAAACTAAAAAAAAAATAGAATTTTCCTCACATTTATCTATTATTTCGAACATAACCCAATTCATTCGGCATTTAACAAACCACAATCCCATATAATCCCTATAACATTAAATCGAATAAACTCAAGTTCAAAATTTTCATTTTTGGTGCAATTCCATATTATGATGGGAATTATAATTCTTTTAAAATTCTTCCAATTAACACTCTACCTTATTTTCTTTATTCACATAAAACATCCATACATAATTTACATATCAAATGAATTGAAATCTTATCTCCTTATTTTTTTTCTTCATTTGGCTGAATGCCTTCATTCATGGTGAGGGATGATTTTCTTTTTAATTATTCCAATTAAACCTTTACCTATTCATTTCATATCTATTCTAACCTCATTTAACTCAAATTTCATAGCAATTAAAACAATTAAACTCATCCCCTCATTGATATGTCTAGGCCGAAACTACCCCTAGCATGACCATGAGTTTTTTTTTTCAACTTTTATGAAATTTAATCCCTGATCCACACATTAAACACTCCTATTTATCTCATTAATACATAATTTTCATGTTAATTTCAAGCAACAATTCCAAACCCTTGAAGTTAAGTTTGGCCGAAACTTTGCATTAAATGGAGGATACAATTTTCTTCAAGTTTTCTTTTAATTACCACAAGACCCAATCCTTTTTAATGCCTAAAAACATATATTTAACATTAAATCAACAAA
>Ga0325414_1002353_pt1 | contig 19065 bp, 11 predicted proteins | sample PopdelMetagenome_8_FD_206183 | JGI IMG/M metagenome (GOLD analysis project Ga0325414, IMG submission 206183) | Populus deltoides microbial communities from Bellville, Georgia, United States - Leaf-PdKOR-R3 | ecosystem: Host-associated > Plants > Phyllosphere > Phylloplane/Leaf | place: USA... | reverse complement strand
ATTACAGTGTCAGAAACAAAGGTCCATAGTGGGATGATATCTTGACGTGTAGACCTCAGCAGTTCGCATGAAGTGGCTCTAAAAGTTTCTACTGTTCGATCTTCAATGACACCTAGAGATGAGTCATAGTAAATTGATGCATTAGTGACTGGCATGCAGGATTCTACAGTAAACTTTGGGTTCTGTAATATGGCAGTTTGGTATGTCAAGATGACATCGGCTGCTAGATATTATATGGGTAGCGGGTTACTCTGGCAGATTCCACCTTGATGCTTTATTGCTGAAGGGCATAAAAGCCAAGGATGTCTCTTGGATTCTGCATTAGCAATGCACCACAACTTGTGTAATTAGAATTTGACATTGAAAAGGTGCGTATGAATGCATTAAAAGATAGGCGACGATCACCAATGGAGTGGTACCTCTATTATTCACCAATTTCGGTTTCCTCTTCTAATCGTAATTAGTTGATGCAATTTTCCCTTTTCTTTTCTTAACAATTATTTCTGGGGTGATTGCGAAATGTTCAGGCTGTGTAGTCAAATTGCATTCCATTGATGCCTTTTGGAGAGATGCTCAGATTGCTTTAATATGTAGATCTTTTGAAATGCTTGACCATCTTTCCTATGTTCACTGCATCTTGCCTCGTTAAAGACATTTATGTTGTTTTCCTCCCCCAAGAAGACTAGGAGAGTGACGGTTTACAGCTTATTGCAGGTTAAAAAGATTGGAAGACGTTCGAGACACAGATTTTCTTACAAGGTCAACACCAGCAGCTCTGTACCACTGTAGAGGGTTTTGGAAAAATACATGTGTAATACAAGTCAACTTTGTGAAGGATGGTGCTTATGGAAGGTCTGATTATTATTATGATTTAAATGAAAACGACAAACTTTTTTTTTAAAAAAAAAAAAACTTGTGGCTAAACAATAGGCAGGTTGTGTTTGGAAACGCGGTATAAATTGCATTTTTTTAAATTTTAAATTTGTTTTTGTTTAAAATTAATTTTTTTATGTTTTTATTTTAACATGCTGATGTCAAAAATAATTTTTAAAAAAATAAAAAATTATTTTAATTTATTTTTAAATAAAAATTATTTTAAACTAAAATAGCTTTCATAATTCCAACAGACTCACGGCTCTAACAAAGGACCGTTGGCAGAGGGCATTCCACCGCACTCAGTTTCTTGCGACTTGACAACTTAGGCCAGCCAGCAAAAACTGAATTGACAGAAGTAGCTAAAACCAAAATAAATGAGGGGCTCTGTCACGGCATATGATACCTCCTTTGAAAAAGGCTGGTACGTAAAGCAAATGAGGATCTAAAGGGTGGTGGTGTCATCAGATCAGATTTGGCAGTGGAGTTTTACGCAGAGACAGCCACCCACCACTGTCATCAGATCAGATTTGGCAGTGGGGTTTTACGCAGAGACAGCCACCCACCACCACCCCAATCATTATCTTCTGAGAGGGAGGGGGGGCCTTCCTCAACCCTAAAAACATGTAATGCGGGACATATTTGAACTTTGACTTTCCTCAAACAGTTTCAGGCAAACATTTTATGGATCGTTGAACCTCTAAGATATCACTATCCTACTGAAAGGACCTTGCTCTGGTGAGGGAAAGAGTCGCAAAAGAAACAAGCCTCAAGATTAGACAGTGCATAAATGCATTAAAAAATTATGAAGAGCACCAGAACTTCAAGGTTAGCAGACCAGCATCGCTTCCTCCTGTAAAAATAAACCGATTCCCATCTAAAATGGAAGGAATCACACTGTAATTTGTGCATATTTGTCAAAGCAGTTAAGCCATGTCCATGCTCCCATGGAACATTTGTGAGTCAAAATCAAGAAGCCTCACCCGTTGTGTATTTCTAATCTCTAAGCAAATAACCAAGGAACCAGATGGTGAGGTTTAAGCTACACTCTGCTTTACTTAGAGACCAGACAGGAAGCATCATGTCCAAAGCCAATCATCTAGATTTGTAATAAAACAAGCCTTAAACCTCTACCAGGCAAGAAAGAGGGTGTTCAGATCCAAATAAGGTTTTCCCAGATCTTAAGTTTCAAGTAATTTCTCCCCGGAGGCTGGAACGGCATGAGCTTCAAAACCTGAAATTTAGTGTAGGGCAGCGGAAGAGCATGGCCACAAATGCAAAGCATGAAACAACCATAAGGATTACTGCTACATTATAAATGAATAGAGAAAAATACTAAAACCAAGAGAATCAACTGTGAGAATTAACAAAATTCAGAGCACATCAAAAAAATATCCACAGAAATGAGCATAATGAGATCTAGACCATATCATATGACTTTCAATGTCAATGTGTGGTCAATTATGATCATCTGAATACCTTTAACAACTCAAATACAGAATGTTACAAATACAGAATTATGGGCTTACAATCACATGGTATCACGTGTCCAGGTTTTAGTCTTGAGAGCAGCCACTTCAAATAAAAAAATTCTGAAGCATAGGACTGCCTTCAAATTCTTCCTCTCAAGGTCCTGCTTTAATGGAATCACAACAGGATAACGACCATCTTTTATGTTCCATGAAATCAATATGCATCAAGATAGAAATAAAATACAGGTTAACATCGTAAAGTGCGCGATAAAAATGATAATGACAAAACAAGTGTCACCTTCCCAATCAATTAACATTTGGTTTTGTCCGTAAGTCAAAGGTTTTGCACCAAGGATAGGAATGAAGCAGAGCATTAACATCCCATTACGGCACAGTTTGCCACAAAAGCACCCGCTCGCTCCTTGACAGCAAGAACATTCCATTCTGGTCTGTCTGGGATTCTGTCCTGAGGATCCCAAGTATGTAGCACAATAACTTCACCTTGAGGACCTCTATGCCCTCCAATCACCAATAAGCTGGTACCGCATGCTTTAAATGCTAATCCCCAGCCATTAGAAGAGTCAGCCCTAACTGGCAACCTCTTCACAACACTCCACGAATTATTAGTTTTGTTGTAGCTCTTTACCTCATTGGTTGCTTGATCAGCGGAATAAAGTTGATTATTTACAACAGCGACCAGTGGAGGAGAACGCATGGCAGGATGACCTGCACTGGGAAGAGGGTACATGTTCTCTATCCTCCTCCATGTCCTTGTCTCAATGTTATACTCTTCACCACAACTTAAACAATCAGTTTGGCTTGACATGCCCCCAATGACATAGAACTTCCCATCCATAAAAAAGCCAGAACACAGTTTCCTGGGCAAGTTCATATCTGGCAAAGTTACCCAAGTACCCAGTTCAGAATTATAAAGCTCAGCAGATCTCATAATACATCCGTTCCTGTCGCTTCCTCCAGCAACAATAGCAATTTCCCCGAGGCTGCTTGAACCAAACAAACAACGGGGAACGTTCATTGGAGGGCATCTGGACCAGTCATGGGTAAGCAAGCTATACATCCAAACAGCAAATCCTAACAACTCACGCCCAAAAACAAGCAGCTGAGTTCCTACTGCAAGAGACTCCTTATCCGCATAAGTGAAGCATTCGTCGCAAGGCATCCTGGGTAATCGCATCCATCTCTGCCTCGCAGGATCAAAAGCTTCCCAAGGCATCAAAATACAAGCTAAATAAATCCAGTGTTCAGTAACACCAAGATGCCGCCTCACTTTATATAAACACCCACTTTCAATCAGTGCTTTGAATTTCTTATTCAGACAAGCAAAATTGGGGTAATCCGATCTGCAACTCCATGCCAAAATATCTATTGCAGCGTCGTCATAAAGACCAGGCAAGAGACTGTCTTCGGATGCTTGCCCATCACGATTCTCTCCCGTATCCATAGGTTCATAATCAGAATTCAAACTCTCTCTTTCCAACAAACCAATACCAACATTTTCCGAATGGTTATTATTTCTCTCTGAGAGAAAATAAGCCAGTAAATGCAAATTCTTCTGGAAAAGTCCCAAGTCTTGCTCTACGTTCACGGGAGGCTGCAAAATAACGCAATTTTGCAAACCAACCATAACAGATGAATCACAATCTGCCCTTTCCACCTTCACCTTTGGTTCCTTGATAACATCTCTAAAAACCATTCTTCTTTTTCTTTTTTCTTTTAGAAAAAAAAAAAAACAGATAGAGAACTGGGTTGGTTTTCCTTCTGCAACACCAATCAATTAAAGCAGATAAAAAAGAAAAAAGAAATGTCAAAACAAGTTGTTAATTAATTAACATAAATTGCAACTAAGTAATAACATCAACTTCAAGTGGCAACAGATTGGACATAGACAAAAAGAAACATCAAATCTAACATGCGATAAATCGAGATGCAAGGACAAGAAGAACCCAGAAAGGATACAGATCCAATCATGCAATGAAGTCAAAGGCATCAATCCTTAACCAAAATATAAATTCACCATCAAATCAAACCAGTATAAATTTCATTTCAATAAAGAAAAAAAAGGAAGTCTCTTTGCTTGTGGGTCTCACCTTGAATGGCTGAATTCTCTCTCTCACGCAGAGATAAAACTGGAGCCGATCAGATCAGTTTAAAGAAGCAGTAGTTTCTCTCTCTCTGAAAAGCTCAAATCTTCAGATTTTCTTTTTCCTCTTTAAAGTAAAGCAGCTATATCTTTCTCTATCTTCTATTCATCCATGGTTTTGGTTTTGGTTTTGGTTTCTGTTTATGATGGTAAAACATGAAAAAGATTAGTAGTGTTCTTTAATGTTTCTCTCTCTAGAGAGGGAGAGGGAGAGACTTGAGGAATTCTAATGGTGGAATCGATCCATCCATTGATGTTATTAATTAATTAGTTTTTCATTAATAAAAATAATAAAAAGCAAAGCAAAGCCAAGCCAAGCCAAGGTTGTTGTTGCGTTGTTGGTTTTTTGTTTTAATTTTTAACGTTTTGTTTTTCATGTTTCACTGCCTTTGTAACTTGCTCTCCTCAGTTTCCTTCTCTCTTTCTCTCTCTCTTTTCATCTTTGACCGAAGAGGCAAGGAGGGAAGGAAGGAGGGAAGGAAGCATGCGTCGAGGGAGAGTGCTTCTTCTCATCTTCCCTCTTCTTTTGCTTCCTTCGTCGTAGTGATGTGCACGTGCTCCTTCTCATCTGCCCTTTCTTTCTATAAATAATATATATAATGCCTTTTTTTTTTATAAATAAAATAGGTGTACGAGGTTTACCGTGGATATGATTATAGTTGTTTTTTAAAATATTTTTTATTTAAAAATATATTAAAATAATATATTTTTTATTTTTTAAAAATTATTTTTGATATTAATGTATCAAAATGATTTAAAAACACTAAAAAAATATTAATTTAAAACAAATAAAAAAATTTTAAATTTTTTCAAAAACAATTTTAAAACGTAAAAACAAACAGGATGGTTATACATTATTCCTTTTTCTTTTTCTATTATTAAAATTGCATTTATCAGTAGATTTATATTTGAGTTAAAATTGTTTCTATCTAAATATATTTATCTTTTTTTAGTTATATTTTAAGTCTAATTCAATCAATTTATAAAAATCATATCAAACAAAACATAAATTTTCCTTATTTTTCAGATTAGAGGATTGAATTTCAAATATTATCACATTAATAACTTGTGGTTTGTCTTTCATACAATTGTTTCTCCTTTTCTTTTATTAAGTTCATAATTTCAATTCTTTTTTCATTTTATTTACATTCTAAATTCAATGATTTTCAAGTTATGAAAAAATGTAAGGTGTTTAAACCTTAGAACTTGGTTTTATTTATTAATATACAATGTTATTAAAAATTCCTATAAGCAACATTAAAAAAAAAAAAGAGGTTTTTTCCCTCTCTTTTTCATCCAATAATGAGATAGCCACCCTCCTCCCTCTCCCCCCACAAAGCCAGTCACCCTCGTCCCTCTCTCGCGCGCGGTGCGATCTTCCCTTTCTCTCACGCGGCACAACCAACAGCCGCCCTCCCTCCCTCTCGCATGGCGCAGCCAGCCTCCTTCCTCTCATATATGTCAGTCCCAAAACAAATTCTTACTCCTGCATTTTCAACTGCAATATGCAAGATTTTGTCAATACGGAAGATTACATTATTACATGGTGTTTAATTTTATCCGTTTTGTTTGTTAAGGATTGTTTAAAATCCAATGCGGGTTGCCGTTGAAGTATCAATAGAATCTAATTTGATTGGAAAAATCGGGACTTGATCTGATAAAATCGTACTATTTCATTGGACTAACATGGGAGAGATCTTGTTCAGAGTTAGAATGGAATGTCATAATTCAAAATATCCTCTGATGATATAATCTGTTCTGGAGAAGCTTAGAAATCTTATCAAATACATTCACCTGATCCCTTTGCTTACTTCTCCCAGAAACAGGATCGAGAGGAAGGAGGTGAGGAAGAAGACCCCGTTGATGTCTTAAAGGCTGTAGGTGAAGCTGGGAAAGGGCTTGTAAAGAGTGTGCTTTTTTCAAAGGCTGATGAATTAAGCCTTACTTTTCTCCAGGCCTAGAACAGGAATCACGAAATTCCTTGTAAACATTCTTGTTTTCTTTTCGATATAGTAGGCAAATCTGACACAACAGTCGGACAATTTTGAAGAAACATGGTGGTCTGTATCCATGTTTGTTCTAGCAAGTGTAGCACTGGAGCGAGGAAGCAGAAACATTGTATGTCATCAGTGTTGATTTAATTATATAAACTTGTTTGAGTGTATCTAGCTCTTAAATTCTCATTCTTGTTAGCCATCTAGTTATATCAAAATTTGAGTTTAATTCTTAGATTGTGTCCTGTTTGTGACCATGTTTTTGTCTTGGTAAGAGCTTCCAGTTCCACCATCTATACTGCAAGAAAATGTTGGGTTAATTTGTTGAGTATCATACACGCAGTAGAAATAATAACATAAAATTACTTGGAAGTCTTTATAATTTTGTTAGACAGATCTAAAGTTGTTTAGGGATTTATTACTTGAAAATATGATCTTTTGTTTAGCTTTGAATAATTCTTTAAATGTTATGTTATCGCAAACCACAAGTTATCTAATTGTTTCGCCTCCAACGGTAATCTACACGAACCATTAGTAAAAAATCACTTAAATCTCTATTTAGAAAAGAGGGATTACTATACCTAAAATGCTAGCTCTCTATTATGTGATTTATGTAGTTTTTCTGTCTAACAGACAACCACACCAAAAATAAAAAGCATGACTTACTATTTATAGAAAAATCTGAAAAACCCTATAAATTGACAAAATATCAATTTGCCCCTTGAATAATATCAATATATTAATCAGGATAATTTTAGAAATTAACTCAATCAAGTCCTTGATTTTTCTACGTCTAGAAATATAATTCATGTATTAATTATATTTGAGTCCTTAATTTCTAAAATATATTTTAATCAAGTCATACTTAATTAAACTATCACAGTTTTATTTCTGACTAATGGTTTTTAATGTATGTGACTCATTTGGCTCATAATATGTCGGCCCAAATATAAATTATAATTATAATTAAATAAAATTAAACAATTTAATTTATTATCAATTCAACAATTGATTAATTTATATTTGAAGATCAAGTGCATTGTCTAGTAACGTGTCATGATCCCCTAAATATTAGAAAAGTCATTAATAGTTTGACTTAACCTTTCAGTGACTGGTTTCTCAGTATAATTAATATATTTTCCTCAATAATGTTCTAAATTAACATTAAAGCATGGAGTATGTCTGCCATGTTAAATCATGTTTGTTTTCTACATAATAGTCATTGATCGTTTAAATTAGATTTGAAACTCTTTTCAAATCTCATTTCATCTTGGCTAAGAATTTCTCAGTCAATACTATTTGAGAACAAATGAAACATTTTTTCTAATTCACCTAGGGTGATGAATCCTCTCTTGATCACTTATAGTTCATGTTATACCTAATGTCTGCCCCTTCGTTGTCTCGAATAAGATAATACGTAACATTATCAAAGCATAACATTCTTTATATAAGATAACTTAGTGATCTTAAGTTTAAGGATCACTTATACAATCGTCACATGAGCCTTTTCATAGACATAAATGATTTCTCCATATGAAATTCTCATGTGGGTCAATTCAGTGTACATGTCTTATGACAAGCACCTACATATTAGTTTTAGGTATCCCTTATACATCAGCTTATGAGAACAACTGCTTTCTTTTATATGGGAAAAAACATAATATGTATCAGTCTTTACAACTCTAATAAATATCCAATATTTAAGAGAGCATCGATTAGAAACATTTTAGAAAACAATGCTTTGATGCAAGAGGAATCCTATAATTATAAAAACTTTATAATTTTCTTTGCAAAACATTTTTGTCTCATAAACTTTATTTTTACTCTAGATTCATAAATCAAATATTATAATATTCATTAATCTAATACTATATGAATATTAAAGATAAATTAAGCCTTTATTAATAATAAATATGTATTTACATGAATATAATAATACCATGTGTAACCAATTGATTGGTTATAAGGCATATTAAACTAACAATCTATCACTTGCACTAAGACCAATCACTTATGTATCTAATATCATATTGTTTCATGTAGCATTAATTCTTTTACATGGATAGTGACTTATTAAAAGGATTTTTTAGATTTTCTCTGGTGAGTACTTACTCTATCTTTACATTTTTTATTTTATTGATTTATCAAATCAAATGGAATTTTTTAAGTACTTAGTTGGATCATTGATAAGACCTTGATTCTTTTACTTATGAAATGGCTCCATTATTATCACAATACAAGGCAATTAGATCAACAATTCTAAGAATCAACCTAGTTCATTAATAAACTTTTTGATCGAAACAACCTCTTTGTTTTCTCAAATGTGGAGATATAGTCATATTTAGTTGTAGAATCAGTTGTATTCTTTTGTTTAGAACTCTTTCAATTTAAAGCACTACCATTTAGAGTAAAACAAATATTGATTGGTATTCACCATTTTTCTAACATTTCATTGAGAAAATCTTAATTCAAATAGTTTTGAACTTCGAATTTATCTTTTTCATTGATGGATCCTATAACTAAGTATAGGATACAATTGTCATCATATCTCTATCAATCTGTGTCCTAGAACACATATCTTTGAAGGGACGTGTTTCATGCAAAATAGATAAGAATCTAATCTTAGATTCTTACATGCTAAGCTATTTTAGCATCTAGTCTATATGTATGGAGTGAGACAATCTAAGCAACGTTTTAGATCCATCTCTATAGAACTTTATATCCAATATATAGGTTTCTTCTTCCAATTTCTTTATGAGAAAATATTGGATAGCTAAAAATTTACTAATTAAAGTAAAGATATACCATTTCTTAAAAATAATATGTCATCCACGTATAATATTAGAAAAACGACACCACTCCCACTAACCTTTGTAAACACAAAGTTTATCCATATTTTTTATAAAATCAAATCTATTGATTATATAATTAAAATATGATATTCTTGCATTGTACATTTTTACATTACTTTTCATATTAGTCTTTCTTTTAAAGAGACACTTATATCCATTGGGTTTTATCCTTTTAGGTAGATCAATCAAGTTCCAAACTTGGTTAGTACATGAAGTTCATAACTTCAAGTCATTTCTTGGAATAAATATCATATATTACTTCTATGTAATTGATAGGCTCATCAGTTATGAGCAATATGTCATTCACAGCTTCAATAAGAGGTTCTTATCTCATTTATGTATGACATATCTTATCAAATTTATAGAGATTCTGTGTTTCTTAAGGTTCAGGCTAAACACCTAATGTTTTAGCATTGAGAATATATTTCATATGGATGTAGTGTTCGAAGAGGTGTAAAAAATCTGATTCTCTTTTAGATAATCATTGAAATAGTTGGTCAAATATTAACCACTTAAATCCAATCGAAGTTTTTTAATACTTATTCCAATATGTATTTGAATTTTATTGCAATTTATATTGAACTTGGACATTTTAAACTTAGGTATATACAAACCATTCGTATAATTACCAGATTCATAAAAACTTTATTATTATAAAAGAACAACATTTATCCTAAATAATAAAATGGAAACAATGTTTTAAAATACTGGAACAAAATAACAATTATAAAATTCTAGTATCAGCCCATTAGGCAAAACAAAATAACTAGTTTCTATAGCTAATGCATAACTAGTTTTGATAGCTAATGCAACAACTCTTACTTCATTACTGAGTCGTAAATTCATTTTGCCTTCAACTAATCTTCTACTTTTCTTTAGTTCTTGCATGCAATTGCGAATGTGAAAACCATATTCAGTATCCAATACCTAAGAACTACAATGCAAAGTAGTAAGATAGTTTTCAATTATAAACATACATGAAGTATAAGCTTTATTAAGCTTATATGTCTTTATGATTGTAAGGTGTTCCTTACAATCCCTCCTCGAATGTCCTTCCTTGCCACAATGATGACAAGTGCCCTTGTCTTTCTTGATGCTTCCAGTAGGTTTGTTTGCTTTAAAGATAGTACTTTTATTCTTCTTATCCTTCTTAGACATTCTAGAATATTGAATTAGAAGAACTAGGCTTTTTTCCTTCTTAAGGGCCCCTTCAGTAGTTTTAAACATATTAAGCAATTCTAGCAATGTATTAACTAACTTGTTCATGTGATATTTCATAATGAATTGCAAAAAGCTTTAAGGTAATGAATGCAAATCCAAGTCGACACTTAACTCATAGTCCATAACAAAACTCAATTGACCCAATTTCTCAATATAGCCAATCATTTTCAAAACATGGGTGTTCACTAAAGAACCTTATGTCATCTTGCAGTGGAACAATTCCTTAGAGGTCCATACCTCTCAGTCCTCCTGGTCTCATCAAATAATTCTTTGAGATGCATAATTATATTATGGGCATTCATATTCTCATGTTGTCTTTGAAGTTCAGATGATATACTGGTTAACATCACACATATAATTTGTTCATCGATATCAACATAACACTGGTATTCATTCATAACTTCTTCTTCAGCATCCTCAGCAGGGGCATTCAGAATTGGATTTTCTAGAACATACAACCTTTTTATTTATTTAATAACGATTCTCACATTTTGGTGTCAATTCGAGAAATTTGGTTCAATCAATTTGTTAGCATCAAGTATGTTTTATATGGTTATGTTACTACTTATTTTGATTTACCAACCTATTTATATAAATATAGAGAGTATTAGTTTCATGCATACATATTTAAATTCTAATTTTAGATAAGGTCTTTAATTCTAATTTGGTTTCCCACTATTTTTTTACAAATTAATAGACCTCCCTATTAATTCAATAAATCTTGCTTAGAATTTCCTAGTGGGCTATGATCCCATTTAATTTATCTAACCTTGAGTGACTCAAAAAATCAAAATAAATTAAATTAGATAGATAGCATATTTTATCAATCACATCTCTATGTGACTTCTAGATCAGTTAGATGACAGCTCTTTATCTAAACATATCTAATGTGTTTTGCCTAACACATGCCTCTAACCTCATATGATCATGAGTGACTCATCAAAATCATATAAGTTGGTTAAGTAAAACCCAATTTTATAGCATTAAACATATTTGATTAACGGTAACCTTGAATGACTCAACAAGTTAACCATGAATAAAACTCTGGTTTTATGCATATAAAATTGGAAAGAAACTATTCATGTTCTCAACATGTTCTTAATATATTAATGAGGGATTTATTATTAATTAATTAGGTCCCATACATAATATGACATAAAAGATATACATTTCATATATAACAATTTTTATATGAACATACACCTTAGCATGTCATTCTAATTAGATGATTATGGTCAAATCCTAGGTTGCTATAGCAAGTCTTCATAAGTCCATTGCAAGCACTTTTATTATAGCCTTCATCGCCATTTATTTATTTTTCTTGGATTACATAATAATTTCCTATCTAAATTTTTATATTTTAAATTACATAACATTTACATAATTAATTAAGAAACCTAGAGTTACATTTGAGAGAAATTAGATGAGAAAAGAATTACAATCTAAAAGAAAAAATAGAGATAAAGCAGGACATACAGCCCTATTTAACAAAAATTACCACCATTCAACCATCAAATAAAAGCATAATCATATTGATCTTTAATGTACATAAACATCCATCATGCATAAAACATTTTAATATGCATAATAAAATTATTGCATGCTTTAATTATAATTATTGGCTTTATATACAATTTAAAATAATATTTCTAACACTTAGAAATATAAAATTAAAATCCAATTTTCAAATTTCCTAAATATAATGAATTTTATTTAATATACAATTTTTTGAAAAAATAATTTTCAAAATTTAATAAGAAAGTCAATCATATTAAAATTATTATTAACATTCTAAACTATTTTATGAGAAATTAAATAAAATTTAATGGCACAACCATATTGATCTTTAATGTACATAATCACACATCTTGCATAAACATTTTAATATGCATAATAAAATTATTGCATGCTTTAATTATAATTATTAGCTTTATATGCAATTTAAAATAATATTTTGAACACTTAGAAATATTAAATAAAAATCTAATTTTGAAATTTCCTGAATATAATAAATTTTATTTAATATTGATTTTTTTTAAAAAAAATTCAAAATTTAATAAGAAAATCAATCATATTAAAATTCTTATTAGCATTCTAAACTATTTTATGAGCAATTAGATAAAATTTTATGACTTAAAAAAACTCTCTTTATTTTAGTAAAATTATTTTTCTAAACATAATTTAATTAAATATTTTAATTAAATCCTAATACAATTAGGATATTACAAAACACAAAAATTTTGAATTAAACATTTTAATTTAATATTAATCCTATTAGGAAAATTAATTCCATAATTAATTTAATTTGTGTTTAATTTTTAAAAACAAAATCAATATTTTATATAAGGGGGCATAATTATAACTCTATCCTAAAAGCCAAAATATTATAAGGAATAAAAGGCAGGGGTAAATACATAAATTACACCCCAAAAACCCTTTTGTAATAAAATATAAATTGCTGGGGTATAATAGTAATTATACCTAAAAAATGCACCTGGGGCAGAATTACAAATCACCCATCATTCTTTTCTTTTACCAGTGCCCATTGCTAGCCAATAGCGCGAGGGATAACCCCTCGCACTGTGTAGCCTTCAGCGCAAAGCTTCTACATCACACTGGAATCCAGCAACGCCTGCTGCACCTGGTGCTATTGAGGAGGCACTAGACCAGCCTCTTACACTTAGCGCTGCTTGCAGCAGCACACATGGTAACCATGAAAAACATTGTTTTTATTTTAACAAGATTTTAGCTAGAATACTAGATTCCAACCAATTCAAATAATTCGTTATACTTTTTTAATGCTTATTTCCCCAAATTTTTAGGTTTTGTTAGCAGAAAACTTCACTTTTTTGTTATGAATAGTAAGATTATTCATGCAGCATATATAGGAGCAGCTGTAACTGTGATAGCTACAGGGATAGCTATTATTGAACAAGAAAGAAATAGAAATTATATATCAAGAGAACCACATATAAATGCAATTGCTCAACAAGAATTCTATATGGATAGCATTTTGAATCAAGGTGATAGACATTGCGTTGAACAAATTCGTATGAAACCAGTTGTCTTATATAAATTGTGCGATGTTCTCACAAGTCATGACCTATTACGATCAACTCAAAATGTGTCTATTAGGGAGCAAGTAATCATGTTCTTACAAATTATAGGCCAAAACCAAAGATTTTCTTTTATTTATGGTATATATACTATAGGTCTTTTGAAACTATTCATCATTACATTAGAATTGTTTTAACAGCTGTTCTTAAGTTATACAAACACCTAATTAAAGACCTAGGCGATACAGTTCCCGCAGAGATATTGAATAATCGAAGATTTTATCCTTATTCTAAGGTATGAGAACAATACCAATATTTTTATACATTAATTAATTACATCTAGAACAAAAGGTTATAAATTATTTTTTCATGTTTATATAGGATTGTGTGGGAGCAATTGATGGTACCCATGTTCCTGAATGTTCTTGTTGAGATTCAAGGAAAGTTTCGAGGTCGAAAAGAAGGAACAACACAAAATGTTTTAGCAGCTATAACTTTTGATTTGAAGTTTATATATGTTTTAGCTGGCTGGGAAGGAAGTGCACATGATTCATGGGTTTTAGGTGATACATTATCAAGACCTAATGGTCTAAAAATTCTAGAAGGTATATAATAAAGTATTTATTATATGCAATAAACATATAAAATATTTAATTAGCTAAAGATAGTAATAGATTTTTTTTCTAATTTGTAGGGAAATATTATCTTGGTGATGCTGGTTATGATATTAAAAAAGGAATCATTTCTCCTTTTCGTGGAGTTCAATATCACTTGAACGAGTTTACAGAATATTCACCAGAAAATAAAAAGAAGCTATTTAATCTTTGACACTCTTCTTTGAGAACTGCTATTGAGTGAGGGTTTGGTATTTTGAAGAGTCGTATTAGATCAATTGATGGAAAATCTTTTTGGTCTTATGAAACACAAGTAGATGTTGTGCTTGCATGTTGTATTATTCATAATCACATTATGAGAGTTGATCTAAATGACTTTTTTATTGAAGAAATATGTTCGGAAAGTGAACCAATTAGACGAACAATCAACTTAAGTCAATGAAAGGAGAGGGAAGAGAATAGGGAGTGGATAACAAAAAGAAAAATGATTGCATCAACCATGTGGAATATTTATGACACTCAAAGAAACTAGTAATTGAGTGTTAATTATATGTGTTGTTTTTATTATCTCTTGCTTGAGTTTGTAATATTTTTGTTATGTATTTTGATTGTTTGTTGACTTTATTATAATTTCTTATATATTTTATGTATTCTCTTTTAAATATTAATTGTATTTTTTATATTTAATTTATTAAATCTAAATATTGTATGATTATATTTTGTATAAATTTGTAACTTTTTTTTTATAGAAATGAGTACCACACAGAATGAAAAATGGAAGGGCAAGCACTTTACATGGTCTAAGCCTATGTCTCACATGCTACTTGAGATATTAGCTGAGGAGGCACTTAAAGGAAATAAATCTTCTTCCACCTTTAGAGCAGAATGTTTTGTCAAGGTGGTTACAGAAATTAGTCAAAAGTTCAATGTTCAATGTGAGCCTAAGCATGTTGACAATCGTCTCAAAACTGTGAAAAAAGAATGAGGAATAATAACCAAGCTTAAAAATAAAAGTGGCTTTGGTTGGGATGATTGTTTGAAGATAATTACAATTTCGAAAGATGTTTATGATGAAGAAGTGAAGGTATGATAAATATTATACTCTTCGTAATTTTTATATTTACTTTTGTTTCTAAAATGTTATACAAGGAACTAAAAAATTTCATATTCTAAACTTTATGAACAGGCACATCCCAATCATGACAAGTATCTCAACAAAAAACTTGATATGTACGAGGCAATGACAATTGTTATTGGAAAAGATATGGCAACCAAAAATTATGCCAAATCATATGCTGATGTCAACTTTGAAGAGAACACTGAAGAGCAATCAATTTCAATTGAAAATGAAGGGGAATATGAAGAAACTTCAAAAGAAAAAGGGACATCTTTCTCTAGTGCACGAAATAGGCAACATAGGAAGAGAAATCGCATGTATGAAGACGATAGTGTTGAAAAGTTGTCTAAAAATATTGGAGATGTAGTATTTGTAATCCAAAGCCTCAGCAAAAATCAACTTGATGTTAATGAGCTATATATAGAAGTGATGAAAATTGAAGGCTTTGATGCGATCACTCTTGGGGATGCATTTAATCACTTGGTCCAACATGAAATGTTGGCAAAAGCATTTATGCTAAAAAATGATAATTTGAGAAAAAATTGGGTTCAGAATTTTGTGAACCAACGCAGCTACAGGTTTGATTGCTAAGATGATTTCACTATGATAAGAAAGTTTATGTTTGTTATTTGACAAGTATGTTTACTTGTTTAATTTGGTCTAGCATGTTTTTGTTTGTTAATTTGAACCAATATGTATGAGTATTACATTAAAACTTAATATTTATGCATGACTATGTTTGATGTAAGATATTTATATTTATTTCTTAATACTTCTTTGATATATATTAAAGGGATATTACAAGGATAATTGCTTATACCCGTAAAAAAAACAATCTTTATCCAAAAAATCTATCAAAATATTTTTGTATTTATTTATCTTTTTTAAAAAATCTTCATACCAAAAAACCCAAATATCTAACTCTTACTTGATTAAAAAAATTTTAATACCATAAACTAATTTAGCTTTCTTTATATGAAAAAAAAACATATTTTAAGCTTTTAAAATTGAAAAAAAAATTAATAGGTTTTATTTATGAAAAATTTCACAAGGTTATATCTCTATAATATTATATGACATATATAGTTATATTTTATAAAATAAGCTATATATGAATATAAGATATAATAAAAAAAATTCATCATTACACTTTTTAGATTTTATTCTTTTATTGTAAGTGATTAAATATTTATATTTAATATTTTTCATATATTAGATAAATTAAAAAAAAAATTAATTCATTAATAAATTATTTTCCAGTTTATTTTTCATAACATAACCAAACACTGGAAAGTGTTTTCCAGTTCATTTTCCATAACACTACCAAACAGCGGAAAATAATTCACTTTCTAAAAATTCACTTTTCAAGGAAACCACTTTCCAAAAGGAAATTACTTTCCTGCAAACAAACTATTTTTTTAGTGTTCTCACTTCAATTTCATTTAGTTAATGATTAGTTGTTATACCCGATAGTGGCATTTAGGGTCCAAACCTTTGTCATATCTTATTTTTTACCCTATTTCTAACATATTTTTCAATATAAAAAAAGAATAAAAACAAAAAATTAGAGAAAAAGAGGGGCCAAAAATAATGAGGAATTAAATAATATAAAGGAATATTACATTGATGAGAAAAAGGAAAAAGAAATATTCAAGCAAAATTAAAAATTATAGAAAGAGAGATCCTTCAAAATAAAATAAAATAATCTCTTACCATAAATTTTTAAATTATAAATATTCATATAAAAATCTTTCCAGTATTATTTTCTATCTTGATAACAAGCCTGTAAGATTCAAACTTTTGGCCCAAACCTAGGCCCAAGTTAGCCCAAACCCAGCCTAAGTTAACCTAGGTATATAAGGAAAAGTTGCAAGTGAATTAATGTTCTTTCTTCTAAGTCATGTGGCCGTCGTGACTCTCTCCTCATCAAATCAAGAATTTCAGTTTTTGATTTTAAGTTTTGGGTTTAAGAAAAGTGAAAGTAGCAAATAAATGGTTCTCTCTCATGCTACTTTTAATTATAATTTGTTTATGGAAGGATTAAAAAAACAGAGAGAGAGAGATTAGGGTTTATAAGGATTAGAAGTTTATGTTGTTAATATTGATTTATGATTATTAAGGGTTTAATGTTAGGTGATTAATTAGTATGTTGTTAGAAATAAGAATTTGTGAATTGATTTGTTTAAATTAATTTTTATGGGTTAAGAAATTCATTTTAACATTCCTGGAAAATCTAGACAGAATGGTCTTGAGGTTGAAGATGACCAATTTTTATTTTGGTCATTGATTTATGAAAATTTCAGTTTAGTCCTTAAACTTTGGAAAAATTACAATTTCACCCCTAAATGTATTTTGAGATTCTGGACAGTGTTATTATGAGGTGAAGGATGATGAATCTCAGCTTGATATTTCATTTGGAATATTTTTAGTTTGGTCCCTCAATTTTAGGAATTTACCTTTTAGTCCCTAAACTTTATAAAAATTTCAGTTCAGTCCCTGGTTCGTTCTAGACAGATTTGAGGATGGTTTATGTGTGAAATTTCAGTATGGTTATGTATTTACAGTTTAGTCCAATTTTGGTAAAATTACATTTTGGTCCCAGTTTTGGATAATTGTTGTTTTAGTCCCTAAACCTAGGAGACTAAACCTGGCTTTCTTTTATGCATTAGAATCTTTTATGTGTGTTGTTTTGAGTTGCTTTTGAGTATATTTCGTATACTTATTGTAGGTTCTCCTAGCGATTCTCAATAGGTTTTTCGGGTCTTTCATCTAATATTTCTTTTAATCTATATTCTTCTGAGTGAGTGAAATAATCTTTAATATGCATATAATATAAATAAATATGTACATTGATTATATGATGAGTACAACTAGTTAATTTCTTGAATATTTATATATTTTACTTTATTTTTTGAGTACTCATTTATTCTTGAATTTGCACTCACAATCTGTCGAACTAAATTTTATTTGATATGATATACGTTTCTTTGATGATTATATGAATATCTATTATGCCTTGATATAAGACTTTTCAGTAACTCCATGCTAACTAAGAGTAGTTAGCCCATGTGCACATAGTATTCTGTATACCTAGCTAGTGAGAGGGACATTAGTCTGTGGAGATTGATCATCCCACAGTGGTCACCTTCGGGTGTCATCTAATCACCTTTGAGTGTCATCTGGTCACCTTCGAGTGCCATCTGGTCACCTTCGAGTGTCATCTGATCTCTATATGTATTCCACTACGTTATGATAATATGTTTAGTGTGTGTGTGTGTAAAGATAAATTGACTTGCAACTATTAATATTAATATCTAAAATGTATATTAAATATTATTCCCTCACTGAGTTGGTTGAACTCACTCCTCATTCTTAATATTATTTCAGGTTCTTAGTTTCTGATAACATATGAACTTTGTTGAATGTTCTTACTTCTTCAGTTTTTGTCGGTATGCCTTGTTTATTTTAAGAGGCTTTCCTTTTAGTTTTGATTCGATGTTTTAGATGCTCCACTATTACGTTGTTTTAATTAAGTTTGGATTTTGACAATGTAATAAGTATTATGGATTATTATTTTTATTTTAAATACTGATGAGAAGTTTTGAACTATCATTTGGTTTCATTAATTTTGAATAATATAATATTTTTTAAAGATTATAAAATGCTTATTCTTTTGATATTTTCATTTTGGAACTTAACATAGAT
>Ga0325414_1002352_pt1 | contig 19068 bp, 7 predicted proteins | sample PopdelMetagenome_8_FD_206183 | JGI IMG/M metagenome (GOLD analysis project Ga0325414, IMG submission 206183) | Populus deltoides microbial communities from Bellville, Georgia, United States - Leaf-PdKOR-R3 | ecosystem: Host-associated > Plants > Phyllosphere > Phylloplane/Leaf | place: USA... | reverse complement strand
CATTGGGTTTAAACTAGATCGCATACCCATTAGAAATGCTTAACTCATGCTTAATATGATTTTTATGGTATATTATATTAATGTTTAATTTATTTATTGATTGAAATGAAATTAAAAAGATTGCCATATTAAAACTAAAATAAAAAATAATATAATTTCTTAAAATATATAGAGTATAATTGAAGTTAATGGCATTTGTTTTACTATACAATTTTGGAAAAGGTTTCATATGCTATCTATCTATCTAAATACCGAATAAAAAAAAAATGATGTTTCAATGTATGCCTCAATTGTATATTAATGAGAGCAATGTAATTATTAGCCTCGCTATGATAAAAGAAAAAAAATATAATTTTTTTTTATATAAAAAAATAATTGTAATAAAACTTGAAGGTACCTTTTTTTAAAAAAAATATAAGAACTTTGTACATGGATTAATTTTTATTATTAAACGATAATAAACATATAAAACGATCTAAGCAAAATATAATGACTCATTATTTTTAGAACTTAATTTCACATCACTTGCATCACAATTACAAAGAAACTAAAGGTTCGGTGATTCCATTGTTCATCAAGTGGAAAAGCGGAGGGTACTTGTTGAAAGTTCTAACATGCATACTAATAATAAAAATACGTGCTTAAGATAAAATAATGGAGGTTGAAGAACTTTAAAGTAATGAGACTTTTGTTGTTGTTAAGAATAACTCAGTTGTTCTTAAAGCTTTATTGCTTTTTATTTGTGCCTATAAAATGTTTGCAATATACCTCTTAAGATTCCAACAACACCACATTGATTTAGATGAACTTCTAAACAAGGTCTTTGAATCAAAGATTATGTAACTTAAATATCTCTCAACAAGATGAACTTAAACTCTAAACTTAAAAGGAAAATCAAAGCATAAAAAAAACACTAAAAATGAGATGAGGAAAAGTGTGTAAAATCTGAAAAATTCAAGTTTAAAACTCTTCCTTCACCTTTCTTTTATAGTGAATTTTAGAAGCTAAAAGGTTGAAAAATTAATAAGCATTAATTTCTTTCATTATCAACTTTTAATTAGCCATTATAAATCAAGAATTAAATATATAAAAATCAAGAGTTCTTAAAGATGAATTTTTCATTCACTCATAATTGTTTTTAATTAAAACAAATTTTCAACAATCCCTCATATGAATGAAAATTGTCTAACTAGTTTAAAAGTGACTCAAAGATTTATTGATAAATACTGATTTGGTAGATTACTACATTAGAATAGATAGTTTTTGACTTTGAACTTAGAGAAATATCATCGAATTTACTTGGTTAAATAGTAAACGTGATGTCTTGAGCTATTTAACATTTTTATATAAACTAAGACAATAATACTCACATAGTTCTGTACCTAGAGATTTCCTTTAGTTCTCACAGTTGTGTTCATTTTGGCCCGAAACAACTCTTGGATTCATGAGTGCTTCATAGAATTCAGCTTTTATCAAAATTCTTAAAAAAGCAAAAATATTTCTCGCTCATATAAGTGATCTTTCATTATATTATTATGTTATACTCCACTTGGAGTACCAATATATGAAAATCATTAAAAGCTCACATCACCCTTTTATCATGCTATTGCTAGCACTTATTTAATCATATGAATAATCAAGAAATAATAATTGTATAGTGTTACAAAGAATCAAGGTTGTTAAAATCGCGATTCAACTCATAAAATCATACGATTTTATGAGTCAATGGAGGCTTTACGTGCTAAATCGTTCATAAAACTCGAAAATAGATAAAATCGAATTAAAATCGGGTAAAATCGTTAAAATCGGGTGAAATCGTGTAAAATCACGATTTCACTACCGATTGAACGATTTTATCATAGAATAAACGGTGTCTAGAAAACCAGCCACCGTTTATCACCTCTTGCGGAGCACCAGGGAAGTGACCGGCATGACCGGAGCACCAACAATGATGTAACCGGCGTCTCTCAAGTCTCCACCAGGTAAATTATTTTGTTTATATTTTTTCACCTCTTGTAAAAAGCATCATGATCTAGAGTGCACACTGTTAATTATTTATTACTCCGTTTTTCACCTTTTGCAGAGCACCAGGGAAAATATATGGTTACAGTAGTTAAAAGATTTGTAAGGCTCTTTTCGCTGGTGCCTGGTGAAAAGTTTGGCTACAGTAGTTAACCCCCTCCTCAGTTGGTTTCAAAAGTCTGGCTTCCATGTTGTAGGAATCTCTCATTTTATGATGCTTTTGGTCATAATTTGGATTAGCATCGAGATCCAGTATGGATTGTTGATTTGGTTTATCCACTCTCATCTATTGATCTGGTATACAAAAAGTAGGAGAAAGAATGAAAAATGTGGTTTGAGGTGAAAAAAGTCAAAAAAACAAAGAAAGAAGAGATGTTGCAGAAGAGAAGATGAATCCATAATGAAAAGCAAAACAAGAAATTAAGAGATCTAAAATGAAATCACTTTTTAAATCCATAGTAATAGCTCTCAGTCTACAGTATAAATCCTGAGCCCCTTTTAGGTTTTTTTTTTTTGTTAAAGTTAATGTTAATTGTTTTTTCATCATATAAATGTGCTATGTCTGAGAAATATCCTGGTTTATTTGGGACGTAGTTTTATCTTAAGTAATCTCTTGGCATTATTGAATTCAACAAAAATATATGGTACTTTTTTTTAACAAAAATTTAATTATAATTATAAAATTTTATTTGAAGCATGTATTTTAAGGTGCTTGAACTATGTATGAATTTTTATTTGAAGCATGTATTTTTTTAATGTATTTTAAAATTCCTTACGATTTTACGATTTGTTTTTACAATCCGAGTTTATTTTGTATTTTCCATGCCATGTCAAAATCGTGATTTTAACAACCTTGCCAAGAATGTTATATGACTTAGTTTTCCATTTAAACCTAGATCTTAGAATCTCCAATCAAATAGGTATGGTTACCATCACTACACTCTTTCATCTTTTAAAGGCTTTAAGTCCATTCCCCTCGATGAATTACACAAAAGCTCTTTTGATAAACCTTTGGTTAGCGGATTTGTAATATTTTCCTTTAACTTTACATAGTTAATGGAAATAATTCTATTTGAGAGTAAGTATTTAACGATATTATGTCTATGATATATATGTATAGACTTCCATTATACATAGTATTTTGTGCCTTTTCAATTGTTGACTATCACAATAGACACAAATAGTTGACACTGGTTTTGGCCAACATGGAATATCTTATAAAAAATTCTAAATCCATTCGACTTTCTTTCTAACTTTATCAATAGCAATAAACTCTAATTCCATTGTGGACCTAGCGATACACATTTGTTTGGAGGATTTCTATGACACAACTACTCTACCATTAGTGTTAGATATTCACTTGTATATTTTGAATCATTAGTGTTAGATATCCAATTAGAATCATTATACCTTTCTAGTACTATTAAGTAACCTATATAATACAGCTCATAGTCTAAGGTGTACCTTAAATACTCGAGTACTTTTTTTTTTTGCCTTCTTCATATCCATACTTGAATTACTTATAAATCTACTCAGTTTACTAATTGAATTAGCAATATCAGGCTTTATGCAGTTCATAACACACTAATGACTTCCAATTATTCGAGGATATTCCAATTAGTTTATTCCTTTACCTTTATTCTTGGTCATGTATACATTTATATCAATTGATGTTTTAACACTTCTATTTTCATCTTTAGAAAATTTCTTGGGAATCTTCTCAACATAAAACAATTCCCTAAAATGCAAAGAGACAACTCTAATTCCCTAAAGAGACATAGCAGAATCAAATGCAAGCAAGTAGGCATGAAGAAACTTGTAATCATACACTTGGAAGTAATTACCCTACCATTAGAAACGTTCCAATACTAGATACTCTAAATAAAGATCTATCTATCTCCATCTGAATCTAACTCACTACCATTAAAAACATTCCTGTACTAGATGCTCTAAATAAAGATCTATCTATCTCCATCTGAATCTAACTCACATAATCATTTTAAGAAAAAAAATCAAAATATGAGACTACATCAACAACTTTACAAGTTCCTGAGAACAAGCACAATCCCCATAAAGTAGAAAAATTTTCACTTCATCATAAAACACTACACACTCATCTCTTTAAAGATTGCATCTCTAAAAATGCTAGCCTAGAGAATCACAATGAACTCACAAAACCTTATAGAGCATATATAAAATGTGAGAAGCATCCTATAGCTTGTTATAGAAAACAAAGATGTCATGTGTAATGTAATTCCAACAATGCTTCGTATATCTTCTCATTCATGGTACCAGAGCCTAAAGCTTGGTTCCATCATAAACTTTTATGATCAAAGTACCAAACTTATTTTGTACTTCAGTACAAACATCATAGCTAAAAATCTTCGCACTAAGATCTTTGCCATCATGCAACGAGAAGATGAGAGCACTAGGACATATCTTCAAAGATTGAATGAGAAAATTCTCAACTTGAATAGACTACTTAAACCTATTACCACTGAAGCTCTGATTAATAGAGTCTACAACTATTTTTTTTTAAAGAAAGATTATATACTCTTCCTGATTAAATCCTCTTAGTATGAAACATGTAATGAAAACTATATCAAAGTGGAAGAAACAAGCATCCATAGAAAAAATAATCTATTTGATCTCATCATTCCCCTAACCAAGACATTCAAGAAAAACACTAAGAGACACATCCATGATTGCTTGACTTTTCTTGAGCTCCTAACCACACATTTGACCACCACTTATGCTGAGGTGCTAGCTGTTATCAAAGGGAAAGAATTTGTGCATTATCCTTCTTCTATAAAAAAGAGCATGAATACAAGAAACTCTAATAAGTTTCGTCTTTTTCATTATAACCATGGACATGACACTAAGAAATGACATGTCCCAAAAAAGAAAGATAAAAAGACTAATTACCAGAGGTTTCCTTTAATAGTTAATGAAAATAAAAACAAAGTCAGAGTAAGAAAAGAAAAAAATATGTTAATTTGATGGGATACCTAAAATCAGAGGATCTTTGAAATTGTATCTCCACTTGTTTGGAAAAATATTTTGAACTTTTTAATAAAGTAATAGTTTTCTCCATAATCCCTGATGAAAAATATCCATAACCCTAATAAAAGTCTTTGTGGAAATCTCCATGTCTCTAACAAAAATATCTCCATGAAAATCTCTATATCTCCTATAAAAAGTCTACATGACAATATCTATAAAAGTCTCTAATCACTCATATGAAAATTTCCATGTTTATGACAAAGACCCCATGCAAATGTCTCTATCCATAATGTTTTGCCATGGTTGTCGAGTATTCTTTACTTATGAAAAATATTCTCTAACTATAACCTAAGCTCAATGAAAACTTGATGAAAATCTCTAAAATTTCTCACAATTCAAATATTAGAGGGGAAATGATAGAACATATTTTTTTTCTTCAAATTATAGGTAACGTGTGCATGGCATACACCACCTAAGCTAGTCGTTTGGGCATGGCCTAAACAACTAAAAATCATGGTTGGTTGTCCCAGAAGGATTATAATCTTGGTATTCCAGGCCATGAGTTGTCCAATACTATCCCACGCACATCTCTATGCGTTTTTTTTTTTTGGATTCTCCAATAGTTGCACACATAAACTTTCCATACATAAAATTTTTTCTATACACACAAACCATTTCTATGCAGAGTAGGTAACCAATAACTTGCCACAAACATCTCCACCAATGGAATAGCAAAACATTATGGCCAATAACATCACTAATATCTCTATAATAGGTAGCATAGAACCATAAATGACCCAAATTTCTAGGAAATATTTTCCTTCTCCAAGAAATAAGTTCAAGGACTTAGTAGTCTATAAATACCTCAATCACAACTATTAAAAGCCTGGTTATACGTGACCATCAACCTCCCAACAATTTCATGAACTATTATTAACAATCCAGCAATCCTATGAACCACCACCAACTCTTAGAACTATAAATAACCATCCAATAATTTTTAGAAACAAAAATAACTACTCTGAACTTGTTTTGTAAGAAAGCTCACAGATAAATTCAAGATTGTAGCCTAAAAAAACTCAATTCCCATATGGGTTTTTTTCCCTCCATCACTATAAAAAAAAATATTAATTAATTGATATTGATAATGATTTAAGAGTTTTGCATCATAATGAAAATTTGCAATGGCTAGATAGGGTATTTCCATAAAGCTTTTAAGCAAAAAAAGAAAAACATTGTTTTTTTCTTTGAATTGGATATTTCCAATCATGATCCAATACAATTATGCTCATCCATTTATGAATTGCTTAGACTAGATATTGTAAAATCTGGTTGAATTAGAAAAGTAAATTACAAACAAACTTTTCATATTAAAAAAAAAATTATGGTTCAAAATCAATTTTAATTCACTCTTCATCAATATAAAATATTTTTTTAATAAATAAACTTGTATCTCAAAGTCTCATTTTTATCAAAACTCTAATAAATCTGAAGCAAAGTGATCACACTATATTCTTAATCATTTCTATTATATTAGTATTGTGAAATTTCTATTATATAGATTAATTTTTTGAATTTCTCACTTTAGTTCATGAAGATTAAAGAAGAAATAAAGATCACTCATGTGAATATTTTAAAAAACTTTTATGGCACTCAAGTTGTAACTAATAGCATCCTATTAGTTATTTAATATAATCCACTTTAAAGAAAAAAACCAATACAAGTGAGAAAAAGAATAAAATTCATGATTCATTAAAAATATTAAGAATATATCTATTTAATATTTTTCTTTTCTATTTATATTTATTTATTTTTATAAAATAAGTTTTATTGTATAAATAATAGTATATCATTAATTATAATTTAAACACCATAAAATTTCTTGAATTTTTTGAGGAATGAAGAAAAGTTTTAACAAAAATTAAAATCGAGAAAAAAGAGCCCTGAAGTGGGATGCCCCGTATGCATGCTCCGGGCAATCCTAATTAATTTTTGAACTTTTATTTTTCCTTTTTTTAAATAAGCTTTTTGAACTTTTATTTTTATAAAAAGAGTGCTACATAAGTTTCCAAAATACCCAATTATCTCTGTACATTCGTCTGTTACCTTTTTTTTTTTTTTCATAATCTGTTTTTATAAAAAATATATAAGACGTTATTTATCCTGTTCACTTAACAGAAGATTTAACGCTATTAATCTTAAATCTTAACTTAATAAGATTAAATGAAGAGATTAAATTAATACAGAAAAAAGAAGAAGGATGTTACAACAATAGAATCGAGCAGAGGGCCCTCTACAAATTAATAAAATGAAGAGAATGGAGAGTCTTCCATTTGGGTTTTCTGCCATCTGTTGTCTTCTTCCTCGGCATGGTTCTTCATTGCTCTTTTTCTGTGGTGGACAAAGTGAACAATGGGCTCCGAAAAGTTTCTTTACCTTCTCCGAATGTTCGGCTACTTTTTTCATTGGGCTCTTTTCTGTGGTCCGGCCCAACTTCAATAGGTTTCTGGTTCCATGACAGCTTCAGAACATACCATGTTTATAAATAAATAAATAAAGGAAGGTAAAGAGTTAGCTTGAGAGAAAGGGAAGAAATTGTTGTGAGTTAAAATGAGACATTTATCTAATTATATTTACTGAATTTGTTTATTGAGATCAATAAAAAAAAATAGAAATAGAAACACACATGAAGATGATTGAATAAAATATAAAAAAATTATGCAAGGCCGAAAATATTAGAAATATTATTTACAAATAAAATTTTTTATTTTTTAAAACAAATTTCATTTGTATAAGATAAAAAATATTATGGATGAATCAGAATATCTTTAAAAATTAAATACAAATAATTTTTTTTAAAAAAACCCTATTAAAAAAAGACCTACAAAACTTATGACCTATATTATGAGACTGAAATAAATTAATAGAAGAGAAATTGAAGATAATCAAAAACTAATCTTTTTTTAAATAATAATAATGTAGAATGATAAAATCATAAAAGAAAATGGGAAAAAATTAAGATGTCAAATCGCATTAACTTTTCAGAATCGTGATCTGGATTATGTGATTAAAAGCACTACAAAAAAAAACTACGAAACTTAATCCCTAACAAATCAAATGCCAAATGATAAAACTAGAAAAAAAATTAATTACACAAAGGAATCTAAAACAAAAATTGTAATTAAAAGAATAGAGTTGAAAATTGAAATAAAAAATAAATTAGAGGGCAACAAAGAATGTTCAATTGAAAAGAAAAATAACATTAACAAAAGAAAAGGCAAATCAAAAAAATGAAGGTCAAACTGAAAAAAAAATAAAACAATATAAACTTTGATTGAAGGATGAAATTGAAAACTTATAAAACATTAACAAAAAGACTAAGGAAAAAAAATTATAAATAAAAAAATAAGGACCAAAATGATAAAAAAACAATTATATATGATAAATTTTAATTGAAGAACTAAATTGAAAACAAACAAAAATTTTATAAAATTGATAAGAACGAAAATAAAAAATAAAAAGAATAAGGATAAAATTGAAAAAAAAAAACAAACCATGTACTTTTTCGGGTAGGAGATTAAAAAGAAGGAAAAAAAGAAATGATCATCGACATTAAATCATCTATCATATGCCGTCACACACCATACTAGGAGGAAGAGGACACGATGATATTTCTAAAGGCATGGCAAAATGGCAAGTTTGGCCACTGGATGGCACCTTATGTGTCGCTTAAATGGTGTAGATGTCTTCCATTCGCTAGCAAGTAATGAGTATGCTTTAGCAGTTTTTTTGAATAAAATATTAATTATCCAATGTAAAAATACTAAAACACTCCTTTAACTCAGGAAATTAAAAAAAAACGTGTGAAAGGATGAAAATATCCCTAGACCCATGCCTTATTTGTTTTCGTGTTTTTTAAGGGCATATAACTCTTTTTTATTGTATTCTAATAAGCGAAAATACAAAAAAAAAACCCTTTGTTCAATAGTTTTATTTTTATTTTTAGATGAATATACCATCAAGAATCTTTTAATGACCATTAAGCCATTGAAAAAGATAAAATTACCCCCAATACCAAGGCTAGTATTTTTAAAAATCAATGGGTAAAAGGTAATTTCATTGTAGCTATTCACAATAATATGTGTTCAGTGCTACAATGAAAAACTCACACCTTATATATTTTTGGTTAATATATATAGGGATGTAGTTAACTAACCCTAACTAATTCTAATGGGTTTTGTTTAGTGGACCCTAATATAATAAATATAGTATTAATCATGGGCCTAAAATTCTTTTTGGTCATATTGCTTCAATACTACTATGCAAGTTGAATGAGAAAGGCACCACATTTAACTTAGATCATAAGAACATAAATCAAGATGATGAGAAAGGATTAATCAGCATACCGACAATCCAATCATCAGAAGTAATAAGCTAAACTTGGAGTTCCTTCTAAGCAACCATATCATAAATAAAGTGAAAATCAATCTCAACATGTTTGATGTGAGTACGGAAAACTGGATTTGCAAATAAATAAGTTGTTTTTAAATTATCACATCTCATATGAGGAGTTAATTCAAAAATACAAATTTCATGAAGTAGAGATCGAACTTAAATAAGTTTAGCAACAATATTAGCAATATCCTTATATTTAGCTTATGTAGAAGAACAAGCAACTGTACGCTATTTGCTAGATTCTCAAGAGATAAAGTTGCGACCAAGGAAAGTTGCATAACCAATAATGATATTTTGATCATTAATATTGCCAGACCAATCAAAATCATTAAATCCATTAAGTGAGAGATCACTCTAACAAGTCAAAATGCAACCTAGAGGATGAAGTATCACATATATAGAAAATGATGTGTTTAACTGTCAACCAATGAATATTAGTAGGAAAATATATGAACTGACATACTTTATTAACACAAAAAAAATATTATGTCAAGTGAATGTGAGATATGGAAAAAGACCCATTAACTATCTAAAAATTGATTAGGAAAAAGAAGAACCAATGACAATAAGAGTGACAACTAGTTAACACTTAGACATACTAGCTTTCTTAAGAAGATCATTTATGTACCATTGTTATAAAAGAAGCAAACCATCTATACTAGAAGAAACCTCAATACCAAAAAAACAATGAAGTGAACTAAGATCACAAATGTCAATTTCAATATCCAAATGTATAATAAGATGCTGAAGAAAGACTAAATTATCACTAATCCATAAAACATCATCAACATAAGCTACAAGAAATATTGTAGCTTTAGGAATATGAAGAATGAACTAGGAAGTATTAGCCTTGGAATTGTGAAATCCTAAGAAGACCAAGAATTGACTAAGCCAATCAAACCATGCACGAGGTGCCTGTTTGAGACCATAAAAAAACATTCGAGTTTGAAAATATAAATCAATAAAGCCAAAGAGCTTGTCATGGGTTGTGATGTAGAAGAGATTTATAAAGATTGATTTTGAGTGTACTAATGCAATAAACTAAGATACTATAGTAGAACAAGGGAAAAAGTTAGCTTGAGAGAAAGGGAATGAAATATTAATTATCTATAATCTTATAGCTATTGTCCTGTATCTTTTTTAAAAATAAATATGCACACACACGCATACCTTTAACACCTTTAAATAGCTTTTTTGAGCTAGCAAGCTTCAAATAAAAAGAGAAGCAATTTTCAATAGAGATTCAATTTCAAAGGATGTAGTTTGTCAAAAAATAAAGATAAAGTAAATGAATGGATATCAAGGCTATCTTTAAAACAATAATAACAGTAATAGACAAACCATTAATTTTACAAATAACTTTATAGAGAAATTAGCAAGGAACTAAAAATTTAAACAATAATATAAATGATGTAGTTTTTCAAATATGTGCTAAACATAGACATATGCTTTAAAATATTTTAATAGGTTTAATGTTTCCTTCCAAGATAATGATATTTCATAAGCATTACCAATTCTTACTATTATAGATAATCAAACTTCTAAATGGTTGCTTAATACTATAGCTTTTAACATATATGATTACAAATAAAAGTAAACTAAATAACTTTAAAACTTATATTGATAATGACTTTATCATGGTTGGAAATGGTAATATTCTTCCAATAACACTGATGCTAAGATTGATACTAATCCTGACACTATTTATTTAAAAAAATATGCTCATTGTTCTTGATACTAAAAAGTTGTGACTTATAGTTTTGGAATTAATTGTCAGTGAGGATGTAGAAATTAGAGTGTTTTGTTTAAACAATATATGTAATGAAGGATTTGGAACTTAAACTATTAAAGAATTAAAGAAAACAATTGGAAAAAGAAAACGAGAGAACCTTATGGTCAAAAGTATATGGATTAGGAAGGTCATTTAATGCAAAAAGGTGCTATTAAATTTGATTTAATTGAGAGCTCATATAGTGAATAAAGCATAAATTGATTAATTGAAATATGTTTAGTAGGATTTAAGTTGTGAAAATAAAGGATACAATTTATAGGTGGATGGTGTGGTAGTATGAAATTTAAAAATGAATAATGATATGTTATGAGATAAAAGAGATATTGATAATGGTACTTTCTCTAAATTAAAGAGAGGTACCTGGAGTGACATCTTCTGTAGTTGGAGAAGTGCATATAGTTGGAGGTGAAGGTAGGTGCCTTGTGTCTTTGACCAATATTATTAAGATTGTCTTAATTCATTTAATTGCAAATTCATTAAATGTATATTACATTGTTATTATTTTTTTTATTGTGCAACGAAAAGGATAAGAATTGACTAATACTCGAAGGTACTAAAGGCGTCATATTTATCTGATGAACGAGATATGAAATTTACTAGTATTCATGGGGTGCTCGAGGCGTCATATTTATTTGATGACCGGGATATGAAATTGACTAGTATTCATGGGATACTAGAGGCATTAGTGTGACTGATGACCGAGAGTCTTCTTACTAGTTGTCTAAAAGAAGCTAGAGGCATCATATTTACCTAACAATTAAGATTTTTAATTGACTAGTATCCGTGAAATACTAAAGGCATGAGTGTGATTGATGACTGGTATTAAGAATTGACTAATACCTGAGGGGTACTAGAGGCATCAAGCTACTTGATGACCGAAAGTTTATCAACTAGTTCCCCTGAGGAGTATTTGAAGTGCTAATGTGTCTATCGAGTGGATATATTATGTTTGTTCTAAAATTAAGAATGTTATTTTTAAAGGAATATGAATATTTAGGTTGAAGAATTAATTAATCATGAAATTAAAATGCAGTGTGTTATTATATAACTTGCCATATACATGTCTTAATTGTCTTAAATTAGTGTTAATGTAATTGCCATATTTATTACAGGACCTTTACAAACTCGTGCAGAATAGTTGGCCTTCTTATATAACTTTTTTTTGATAAATTAGTAATGAAAAACCAAAATGTATTAAAGATTTAGATTGTAATACATATTCGAATGTATAGATGTATCTTTATTTGTGTAATCGGGATGTATCGTATATTATGTAATCAAATTTAATGATGTTATTGTAAATTAGATTAGAATATGTATGTCATATTTAATGTAATTAAATGAGGTTAGATCATAAATTTAATCATATCCATATTTGTTCTCATGTTTTAAATATGAATATGTTCCATAACTTTTATTAATGTTCTTAGTTTATAATTGTCCAAGTATCGATTAAATGCATGCTATATTTTAGGTGGTTGGAATATGTATGTTTAAATTTGTATGCTTTATAATCTATGTGAAAGGTCAAAAGATGGACTGAGAGAATATATGTTGTCTATTCTTGTGTATAATGATATAATATTGATCCAGGATGATTGGATCATGTGATGAGATATTGATTTTAGAAGTATACAAGACTATATCAAGATTTAGAATGCCCCATATATAAAGGAGACTCTGCTGAAACATTAACAAGAATTTTGGTAGAAGATAAATTAATCTTAAATGATTAATAACAATTAAAACAGGACTTGTTGAGAGAAAAAAAAATCTCATCTTCTTTATACATGCATTGAGTGTTTATTATGAAAATGTATTAAAAATGGAGTCATTACAGTTGATAACTAAAATGATTTAACAAAGCATAATATTTAAATTGGAACATTCTTGATAATAATTACACTGCAAAACTGGTCACTGAAAGGTTATGTCAAACCATTTTTGACTTTCTTAATATTTAGGGGATAATGACAAGTTTTTAGACATGTACTTGGTCTTCAAATATAAGTCAATCAATTGTTAAATTGATAATAAATTAAATTGTTTAATTTATTTAATCTTTTTTTATTTAGGATTATGATTTATATTTGAACCAACTTATTAGAAAACCTAATGAGTCACACACATAAGAACTATTAGTTAGAAATCAAAATGAGATAATTAATCAAGTGTGACTTGATTGTAAATAAATTTTAGAAATTAAGAACTAGAATGTAATTAATACAAGGGATTAAAATTATAGACTTAAAAAATCAAGTAGGGACGTGATTGAATAAATTTCTAAAAATTATCCTGAAATAATATATATGATATTATTTAGAGGGAAAATTGATATTTTATTATTTATAGGATTTTAAGATTTCCCTATAAATAGAATGTTATGCCTTTTATTTTCTAAGGTGAGCGAACTATAGTACAGAAACACCTAAAACACAAAAGAAAAAAAGTTAGCACTCAAAGGTATATCAATTTATTTTTCCTAAAAAGTTTTATGAGATTTCTTATTAGTGGTCATATGGATTATCATTAGAGTTCGGATATTTGGATGGCTTGTGGTTTATGATAACCCAGCCTTGAAGCAAATATTCAAAGGTAAAAAGAACATCTAATCTTTAGGTAATTTTTTCATAAACTCTAAACAACTCTAGATCTATCTAACAAGATCCTTGGGACTCTTGAAAAAATTTAAAATTATTGTTTCCACTATGTGTATATATTTTGGAAAACCCAACAATTATGTTAAGAAAAGCTTGATTGCAAACATGAAAATAATCCACAAAACTAAGATAAAACTTATTGCAAAAGGAAATGACTCTTTTCACAACAAAATCAAGACTTGACAAAAGATCTCTTGCATTAAACTGAGCTAACTAACTTATTTTATGCAAGACAATCATTTTGTTTCTATTGTGTGGACATGATGTGAACAAAGTTAGATCAATATAGAAGATTTGACAAAGGCAATATCAAATAAAAGATTTGGACACTTTTGGAAAGTCACGTTGGAAATATTTTTAAAACATGGTTAATGAACACATTTGAAACCAAATTAAAAGTAAGATCTACTCACTTTTGAGATTGAAACTTTATTATAATTTAATCTCCAACTTAAGCTTTTTAACATAGGATATCAACATAATTTAAATAAATTATGAGTGAATGAGAAATTGATCTTAAAGAATTCATGGCTAACATATTTTGGAGAAACCCAAAACCTTTTAAAAACCTCTATCTCAAATAGGAAAGAAACAAGGTTTGCTTGTTATTTATGTAGTGAGACGGTGCAAAGTTAAAATTGGGTCCAAAAGGCACTTAAGCTCTTAGATGAGAGATGACTTAAGTCAAGTGAACTTTGAGCTAAAAATCACACACTCACATGCATGGTTCGGCTTATGCTAGAGCCTTAGGTTTTACTGTGAACTAAAGTTTTGGACTAAAAAATATTATTTTTTGCAAATATAATATTGAGCTTGGGTCTAGTCCATGAAGTTTTACTTTCTCCAGCACATTATCTTGTCCAGCCTAATGGATTAAGATTGATTAACTTTTTCAGTTTCTTCTCCAAAAACTGATTCTTTATAAACCTAGACATTGTTTTATAGAAATTTAAACAAAAAAAATATCAGGATTAATTCTAGTATTATAATTGGTAGACAAAGTTGATTATAGCAGGAATGTGTTATGGTATTAAATAGAATTAATTCTTATCAATTTTGGTTTGAAAAATTAATATAAAAAGAGGTTGTAGGAAGAGTTACCTCCTAAATCTAGGACTTAGGTTCAGTCTTGTTGAGAGATATATAAGTTGTATTTTCTTGGTTTATAGACCTTGTTTAGAAATGCATCTAAATAAAATAGTTTTGTTGGAATCTTGGAAGGCTCATTACAACATCATTTGCTCTAAAAGATGAACAATAAAGTTTTAAGGACAAATATATCATTACAATAGACTTTATGGAAAGACTTCCAAAGTCTGAAGGTAAAGGTACTGTAATGGTAGTTGTAGACAGATTCACTAAGTACATTCATTTTATTATCCTTTCGTATCCTTTCATTGCTAAAGTGGTAGCTGAGATATTTCTAAATTATTTTTATAAGTTCTATGGATTACCAATGATCATTATCACTAATAGAGATAAAATGTTTACCAGTTTGTTTTAGAAGGAATTATTCAAGTTGTTAGGAGTCAAATTGTTTATGACTTCAGCCTACCATCCATAATTTAATGGGCAATCAGAAAATATGAATCAATGCCTTAAAATATACTTATGATGCATGTCCATGGATAATGCTAAACTATGGTACTCCTTGTTGACTTTAGCAAAATGGTGCTACAATTCCAATTATCATTCCAATATTAACATGAGCCTTTTTTAGACTATGTATGTCTACTCTCCACAAATAATAAAAGTGGCATTATAAGAAAAGGTAATCATGGCTATAGTTAGAGAATTATTGCATAAAAGAAATGGAATGAATCAGGGATTGTAGAGCCAAATAGATATAGTAAGAAATAGGATGAAGCAAATGGCAAATAAGAGAAGGATAAAAAAAACATTCATGGTAAGAGAATAAGTGTATTTATTGTTGCAACCTTACAGACAAACAACAATGGCCTTGAGAAGAAATATGAAGTTGAATCCATGATATTTTGGTCCATATAAAATCATTCAGAAGATTAGGTAAGTATCCTATAAACTTGTTACCTACAACAATCAATATCCACCCAGTATTTCATGTTTCCTTGCTGAAAAAGAAGATTGGGAATAATGCAGTAGTATCTTCAACATTTCCAGTAATAGATGAATAAGCCAAGATGGGGGTAAATCTTATAGAGATTTTGGAACGAAGGATTATGTAGAAAAAAGACAAGGTTATGGTTGTTGGACTAATTAAATGGTCAAATTTGTTTACTGAAGATTCAACTTAGGAGGATCTTGAAGAGCTTTAACTGTAATTTCTAGAATTTAACATACATTCTTCAGGTTAAGAATGTTTTCAAGAAAAAGACATTATTATAGCAATAACAATCATTACAACAATAACAAGGTGATGTGAGTTAGAAGAAATGAAGAAAAATACCAAAAGGAAAAGATTAGAGGGAAAAGTTGTTACATTTAGTTAATATAGGCAAGCATTTAACACAGTGAATAAAGTTAATTTGTTGATGATTGTAACAAAATTAGTTAATTAGTTGGAGAATCAGTATAAATAAAATAATGTGGTAAATAACAGTTATCTTGGAAATAAATAAATTTTTTGTACTGCAGAATTTCTTTTATTCTTCTCATTTGTTCTAATTCACAATTCTATTTTCTACACTTAAAGTCTTTGTTAAGATTAGTTCTTGACATTCTGCTTGATGAAGGATTTCCATTGATAAAAAATAAAACCAACAAATATATCCATTAGTCTTGTTTTGGATGTGAAGCTATCTATGTCTTCTTTTCTTTACATGGAGATCTTTCGATTCTCAATTTTCTACTTTTATGTTATGTACCAATGCATCTACTTTCTTTTTCGGCGAGCCCGTGAATAGAATTAATTAAATTAAAATTAATTAGTATATTGTATTTGTGCATATATATTTAATAAAAATAAAAATAAAATAATTAATTCATAAAAATTGTAAACAAAGTATGTTGATTATATCAAAATTACGAGGCAACAAAAAAATAATTCTGAAAAAAAAATAGAGGAACATCACTAAAATCATGAGAACTAAAATCCTTGTTTGATACATTACTTCCAGGTCCACTTTTAGTGTTTTAACTAGATAGGTGGCTTGAGCAAAGCTCTAAGCCAAACCGCATTTTTTTTAAATGAAAAAAAAAGAAAGAATGTACACTTAGGTTTCACGGCCTATCTGGTCAAGTTTTTTTTTGAAAAAAAAAAGAGTGTCCACCCATAACAAAAATATTTTGAACTAAAAAAAGAACCAAAATCCCAAGAAGATATTTTTTAAAAAATATTAAGATGATGACATATTAGATCGACTTGTTTTTTGCAGCTAAGCAGTTAAAAAATAATTGAAAAAAATGAAGGTCCAAAAACAGCAAAACAATTTTGAAGTTAAAAAAAAATCTAAAGATGACATGATTGTTTTTAATATTAAAATGATGACATATTAGAATGACCCGAGTTTCATGGCCTAACTCGTCAAACCCTCAACCTAGGTTATGAACTCCAATGTTTTTTTTCTTAATTATTTTTATTTAATTATAAAATACATGAGTCGAGTGATGGACTCAACTTGGTTTAACAACTCTGTTATTTCAGAAACTGTTTCTCGTTTAATTGTACAATAAAAAAAACATTCACAAAATTAAGCACCACTTAAGTATTGAGGTGTTTTTTTGAAACTGTGATAAACCTACAAATATCAAAATGAAACAAATCATGTAGGCCAATTCAAAACAAATAAAATATTAATGAATAAAATTATGAAAAAACAAGAAAAAAATAAAGGTGGAAAAAAATAAATGAGAAAAAAGAAACAAAAACCACAAAAAAAAAAAAGCTCAGGCATGTAGCCCTGATTGGCCCAACACACTTGGTTGGCTTAGCACATTTGGGCCTAAAACAAGCCCATGATCACGAGCCTAGGGTAGGGCACGTGTCTAGCATGTTATAGTTTTTTTTAAGGATGGATGACATGTCGTCCGCCTCACCTAGTAAACAAAAAAAAAAAAGCGACATGTTAACTACTATCATAGTTTTCGGCCACTATTGGTTCCTGGAAAATCAAGTAGTTATCCTTTATGAATTAAAAACTCATTCTTCAACCTAAAACTAGCAAACACCCCAAGGACCGCAAAAAACTTATTTTTGGTATTAAATCACCATTTAATCAATTAAAAAACAAAAATATCAACTTGAGTCAAGATAAAATTTTAAAGTGCGAACTACTTTTTTTAGGCAAGGTAAATAGAAAAGAAGACCTAAATGGAAGCCTAAGTAAATGGAACCCATAACTCTAAAAAAGGGGCAAGTTTCATTGTTGAAACTAAATGTTTGTCAACGATTTCTTTTCTTCATTGTAAAACATCATTTCTCTCTTTCTCTCTCCTCTCCCAAGCTTGAGAGTCAAAATAAAAGAAAAATATAAGCATGTAATTTCAAAACTAAAAGCAACAAAAATTTGTTTTATAAAAAAGATAGCATAGAGGCACTGACAAATAATTTTTTTTAAAGGATCTTCAAATATTTCATAAATATAATGTTAGTCCTCTCATTTTCAACCCTGATCAAGAAAAAATAGCGAGACTAGTTTTTGTGATTGATATAACTACATAAAAATAAATTAAAATAAATAAATAAATTAAAAGATTTAATTGAAAAGAAAAAAAGATTGATAATTGAAGGGAGAAAAAGGGTTAGAATTGACATTTTTTTCATAAAAAATAAAAGGAAAGCTATTTTTCATTTCTTTGAATTTTGATCCCTCACTTTTAATTTATTGAAATAAACCAAATCTAATTTTTTTTTTATCATGACATTAAACACCAACCCAATAACAGTTATTTCTCGAAACCTTAATAATCATATAAAAAACAAATAAAAATAAAATATCAATTTTAAATTCCAATCAACACATTATCAAATAATTAATTTGAAAAAAATAATAACAAAGAAAAAGAATTAAAAAAAATTATTACAATCCACGATTAATTGTCTCACAATCCAAAATGGAAAATACTTCTTTTATTTATTTATTTTAATTTTTAACTTAATTTTAATTTAATTTAAATTAATATATAATACGTGGCATATCAGCAGGTCGAATTGGGTGC
>Ga0325414_1002351_pt1 | contig 19072 bp, 21 predicted proteins | sample PopdelMetagenome_8_FD_206183 | JGI IMG/M metagenome (GOLD analysis project Ga0325414, IMG submission 206183) | Populus deltoides microbial communities from Bellville, Georgia, United States - Leaf-PdKOR-R3 | ecosystem: Host-associated > Plants > Phyllosphere > Phylloplane/Leaf | place: USA... | reverse complement strand
GAATCAGGAAGTTACCCTAATGACATGCTTGCTATTGGTAAAAAATATTGGTGATGGTCTGTTATTGGGGGTAAAAAAAATGCTACCTGCACTGCATGGAAAAATTGTGCATGAAAAGTTTGAGTTGATGACTCATAAAAATCTGAGAAAACGCATAAAAGAATATGCCTATCAGAATTGGACAAACCAGGTTAAGTAACACTAGGTCTGGAATGGGTTTTTGACTGAAAAATCCAGTCTTTTAACCTTGGTCCAAACAACTAGAAAATTCCAATCGCCAAGCCCATACAACCAGATAAAAAAATCAAGGTAAAACTACCTTTCCTTTTTTTTTTTTTACCATCAATGTTTATTTTCAGTGTTCTTTGAATAACAGATTGCTTTTAACATTTTTCACAGCGTTTGTGAATGGGAAGTTCCGCAAAGACCCAAAGCTTGCCACGGCAAATGATTTATTTTCGGGGCTAAGTACATTCCTAGAAACACTAGGAATCGAGTTGGATCAAATGTAACTTCTTTAAATGTAATTCCGTCGTTAAAACTGTTAAATGTTATAATGATAGGGTTTCTAGTGACCATAATACTAGGTGGTAACTCCTTTAAATTATACGTTTTTCCCTTGAAAAATAAGATGTCAGATATCTGTTTCTTTTCCGTGAAAATATTTTTAATCGATTGTTGTAATGTTCCAGGTGTAACATTTACAATGCTTGTGAAACTTCAGCTTCTGGGAGGTTCTGTAGATTTGATGAATATTTTTTTAAAGAGAATCATTTGTATATTCCATTAAGTTCTATGCATGAATTGCTTGTACGTTGATAGGGAATTTTGATATTGTTAAGACTTTGGATGTGTTACATGATATTTTTATTGGCTTAAAATGAAAAAAATATGCAACGTATATTTGACAAACATTGTAAATAATGAAGACTATTTCAAAAGGTTTTTTTTTTTTATCTAGTGTTTATATAAATGAGCTTTGAGATGGGTCTGACGACCTTGATAGACTCAAGACCCTTGGGTTTGGAAATCATGCCAGACCCAATAAAACATGGGTCAGGGGAACGTGTCAGATCCCAAATACTTGAGTTTGACAATCTACCTAACCCAAGGAACACATGGGTTTGGAAATGGTGCCAAACCCAAAAAGCTTTTCTTGGAATTAATTTTCCAACAACTATAAAATCCTAACAACTCTTTTTTAAATAGTTACAACCCTTTAATTCTCCTACAACTCTTTTATTTTTTTAAATGTTGTAACAACTCTTTAATTTTTAATTTATTTTCTACATAGCTGTTACATTTTAGCAGCATATATATATATACACCATGCACTCTTGCAGTCAAAGAGTGTTGGAAAAATAATAGTATTATTTTTTATGTGTTTGCAAAGCTTACTGGTATTTTCTTTCTATCTTGTTTGCTGTTTCTATAACCCTCGTTTTTAGAGAAGGAACTTGTTGGATCTTGAAGGATAGCCTTGTTTTAAGGAAATATCTTTAAGGACAGTGTTTATACACGTCTTAAGTTATAATTGGTTTCTATTCGTTGTATCTAATTTTTACAACAATCTTAAGGATAATTTAGTAACATGGACAGGAATACTACTGCTGACAACGCTGTTGTCCTCAACAATATTGTTGATGAGAACTCAACTACTGCCATCTCTCCTATCACCAACTCTATTGCTACTGTCATTGTGTCATTAGCTAAGCCATTCCCTAACATTTCAAAGATTGAGGTTTTTGCTGAAGAAAACTTTAGAAGGTGGCAAGAAAGGATCTATGGTGTCCTTGACATGTATGAAGTTGCATGGGTTTTTACAAATCCCAAGACCAATGACAATGCTATAGCATGGACACATGGGAACAAGGTTTGTAGACACTCCATTTTATGCACTCTCTCCAATGAGTTATTTAATGTATATTGCAGCTGTCGCACCCGACATCGCGGTGACCTTAAAAATTTTCTTGATTCTAAAAACAAAGAACATCTGACATCTTTTTTCTTTTAGGGAAAATGTCTTGTGAAGGAGTCGGCACCTAATATTATGGTCACTAGGAACCTTAACCGGTCAATAGAGATTCTATGGTATGGGACTGGTTATGTAAAAGGGAAGATATTATCACCCTTTAAACGTTCTGCTTAAGGCAGGCTGCATTGCTGGTTTTGTCTTAAATTCCTAAACGTTTATTAGTTTATCCTATGATGATTCCTGACTCTGGTGTCAGTGAATATTTGACTACGGATACTTCCAACTCTGGCGTTGGTAAGTATTACGTAACCAAAAACAAAAAAGAAATGGTGTTGCTAACTCTAGCTCTTTAAATAAACCAATAAAAATAAATTTAAATATATGCATGCATATTTTTTTATTTTTTATATATTTTATATATTTTATATTTTTATATTTTTATATATTTTTTTTATCTTCGTCAGTCAGATACCACTCTGGAAGAGCTAGAATTCTAACCTTGTGTGAGGACCTACGGGCCAAGGGACAGTCTCAAGTAAACAGTTTTTATGGGGTGTAGGCCTCTCAAAAGGTAACGGAGGCATGCAAAGGTTTCCTCGGGTCGGATGGAGATTGGCCCTCGGGTGCAAAGGCAGAAGGGAGTTTGACTACAAGACCAACCCATCAAGCAAGGATGAAAGTTGGCCTTAGTGATTCGATGGTGGCAAGTGGAAGGGTTGTCGCTCAACGAATAAAAGTTACTCTAGGGATAGCAGGCTGATCTTCCCCAAGAGCTCACATCGACAGGAAGGTTTCGTACCTTGATGTCGGCTCTTCACCACTTAGGGTTGTAGTATGTTCCAAAGGTTTAGCTACTCGCCTATTAAAGAGGTATGTGAGTTGGGTTTAGAACATTGTGAAATAATTTGGTCCATATCCGATATGGGCATTAGAGCATTGAGAGGAACTTTCCCTAAAACAAGAGGACCGGGAAGGACGCACCTCTGGTGTACCAATTATTGTGCCCATGGTAAATGTTGGGTAGCCAAGTGCAAAGCGGATAACTGCTAAAAGCATTTAAGTAGTAAGCCCACCCCAAGATGAGTGCTCTCCAATTTCGACTTCCCTAGAGCCTCTGGTAGCACAACCAAGACAGCAATAAGCTCTCTACCCCTGCGGGGATGGAGCGATAGAAGTTTTGAGAATTTAAGAAAAGGTCATGGCAAGACGAGCCATTTATCATTATGATAGGTGCCAAGTGGAAGTGCAGTGATGTATTCAGCTGAGGCATCCTAACAGAGCAGTAGACTTGAACCTTGTTCCTATATGACTCTATCAATTTGATCAGGTACTCGCCATCTATTTTTATTGTTCAACTCTTTGACGATATGAAAAAAAAAACCAAAAGCTCCGCCCTCCCTCTCTATCGATCCAAGTGATGGAAGGTCAGAGGCCTTTAGTATCCCTTCCAGTCAATAATTGAGGCCTCATACTCACTAGCCAATATGCTTTTCTCTCATGCCTTTCTTCATTCATGGTTTGATATTCTAGTGTCTTAGGCATAGAGGAACCACAACAATCCATCCCGAACTTGGTGGTTAAACTCTACTGTGGTGAAGATACTGTAGGGGAGGTCCTGCAAAAAAATAGCTCGACGTCGGGATGATAAAAAGCTTAACACTTCTCATTTTTTTATTACTTTTTCAATATGAAAAAAAAAATGAAAAGGTCATCTTATTCAAAACTCTAATTATGAAATCCTCTCTCTCCCACTTCATGCCTCGGAATGCATCGCTCGTATAGAGAAAGAGGCGTTTTCGCATCTTCTTAACCTGAACTAAAATGGCTGGGGAGAGGAAAGATTCCTTTTTAAGGGTATTCCAGAGAACAGATCCAGTAGAGACGAGGTGGGGCCTGTAGCTTAGAGGATTAGAGCATGTGGCTATGAACCACAGTGTCGGGGGTTCAAATCCCTCCTCGCCCACAACTAGCCAAAAAGGGAAGGACCCTTCCCTCTGGAAGTACAAAAATCATGATCGGGATATCAGATCCAAAGTTATGGAACTTGGGTGTGGGTCTTTTGTCGAAATAGAACGACCTTACATTTTATTTTTTTCTTTGTTTTTTTTTTATTTATATTAATTTTTTTTATTTATATTAAATTTTAAATTCAAATTTAAAATATTTTTTTTTATCGTTAATGTTGAATCTTTCCATATAGAATGTCTAGATTGAATCAACATAGTTTTACGCCTCGTAACTCTTCCTCAACCAGGCTTGCGCAGAATAGGAGAGCAAGTACAAGTATTAGTAGCATAGCAAAAATGTGTTCTTTGTCATTAAATTCATATGTTTGCTCACGGTAATTGTGGCCTCATGGAAGAATCAATCACCACATTCATTCAACTATTGCAATCTATAATGCCTATGATGCTTACTACAACTCAGATTCAATTTCTTCATAAGAGTATCACTAGCTACATTAGCACAACTACCTCCATCGATTATCATGCGACATACCTTATTTTGGATGTGATATCGAGTGTGAAATATGTTTTCCCGTTGCTGATGTACATCATCTTCTTTGATTTGCATGTTCATCGCACGCCTTATAACCAAAGCCTCCCCCCAACAGGATATGCAATCTCCTCATCACTACAATCCATCAAAAGTGGCATCTCTTCACTTTCAGATTTGTCACTTTTAGATTCAACCTCCACATTTTCTCTTGTAAGTATAACATTTTGGTTTAGACACTAAGATGCAATATGCCTCTTTCCTAAATACTTAAAACATTTAATATCTCTATTACAAGTAGGTTGAGATTCAGACTTACCTTTCCAATCCGTATGAGTATCCTTTTGGCCTTAGGTGATTCGGCCTTTGTATAAGGCTTTGGTTGGACAACCCCCTCTCTCTTCAGATTCGGCCTCCAAATTGAGGAAGATGAAGTCGAATTGGTCTGAAAACATGTATTGTCCCTTCTTTTCATTTTGCCTCTCCACATTTGTTGTCATATGGACCATGTCCTCCAATTCCATATAATGTTGTAATTCTACAACATTCGCAATGTCCCTATTCAGCCCATTTAGAAATCTAGCCATAGTAGTTTCCCTATCCTCAATCACATTGGTATTTTTATTAGATATTAATATTTATTGGTATTTTTAAACTAATATTAAATATTTGATAAAGGAGAGTATTTGTAACTAAATCTTTAATCAATAAAATGAAAAAAAAAACTATGACAATGTGCATCGATGTTCTAAACTATCAAAGAACCATCTCAACGCAATAGCTTAAGCTATTAGTGAGGTCCCAAGATATGATTTATATTATTCTCTAACACACCCCATCAAGTGAAAGCCCTTTGGGCTTGAAACTTGCACAGACCTATAATACCTTGTTCTTGATTTTTTTTGTATCAAATAAATAGGGATGATGAGTTTCAAACTCGTGACCGTTTGGTCATCAAGGCTCTAATATCATGTCAAAAAACCATCTCAACCCAGTAGCTTAAACTATTAGGTGAGGTCTCAAAATATGATTTATATTATTCTCTAACATAAACTATTCCAGTTATTGGCCTATTGATCAAACAAGTGATCCAAATAGTCCATTTATATAAATTTATTAGTCGGATTTGATAACGTCTTTCGAATTAAATTTCCATATTTAAAAAAATCTCAAAGTTTTCCATAATTGCAGCTTTTGAATTTAATGTCTTGTTGTCCTAATCGCTGTATAGCTTTTACTCTATAGCATATTGTTTGGATGTTACCAATTAGTCTCACGTAATTCACCCATAAAAGACTGGACATTAGTTCCAAATATCTAAATATCATATGCTTCTTTATCGTTAATTTCAAAAGCGAAGAAATGTGCTCAAAAAGATTGCAAAGATAGTTTGAATTGTTATTTGTGGTTATTAAATTTGTTGTGTCGTTGCTTGTGATTTCTGAAATTATTGTTTGGTTACTGGTATTGTTATATGGTTGCATGCCTGTGATAGGTGGATTTGTCGGTGATGATTGTCGCACGTGTGCGGCGTTGCGGCGAAAACATCCACCCTCAAAATTATTTAAAATGTGGCAAAATGTGGGGAGACAAGAAATTCTTGTCTTTTATTAGTGGAAAAATGGAATGGGAGTTGCCACTTGGTATTTTGGTCACTAGGAACCTTAATTGGTCTCAGAGATCGGGTACGGGGACTGGTTGCGTAAAGGAAAGATATTAGCACACCAAATACGCCCTACCTAAGGTAAGCTGCATTGTTTTATTGTCTGATAAATCTAAGGTCTTGTCGTGCTTTCTAGTTGTTGGTCCGTCTATAATTTAAGAAAAGTTCTCCTCGGTAAGAAGATCCTTATCTTATCGGGTAAAACCTTACCGTTCTAACCTCAACAAAAGAATTTAATATCCGGAGTACGTCTTACGTATAAGATCATAACCCTAAATATTAAAAGAAAACAAAATATTTTTTTTTGAATTTTTGAAATATTGGCCTAGTTCTCGTGACTTTAATAAACTGGTTATTAAAGCCAAAATGCATGCTAATACCTATTTTTTTGAATTTTTGTTGTATGAAAATATAAGATGATCTTTTTTTTTAGAGACTTGGCCGTATGCATGAAAACAAAACATTTATTTTGACAAAAACCAGGTATTTTAATACCGGATTTGTATCTTTACAGTATAAAAATACAAACCAATATTGATCAAAATGCAGTAAAAATACGCGGGAAAACTACAAATTTTCCGAAATATTTTTTTAAATTTTTTTTGGGCTGGGCCAGCACTGCCCTACCTAGTAAACAAAAACAAACAGTGGAGAACTCTCCACTGTTCACATGCAACGTGAACAGTGGAGCAGCCTGGGCGACGAAGAAGAGAAGTGGAGGCTTACCTGGCGGTCGTCCATTCTTACGGGAGCTGGAGCTGCCGGTTATATGCTGTTGGGCGGTGGTTCTGTTCCTTCCATAGGCGGAGGTATGGCAAAGGCTGGGGTGGGCTTTAGCCCAGGTCAAGATTTTATCAATATTTTTTTACTAGTTTTATATAAAAAAAATTCGTAATTTTCTATTAAATTATCAAAAAATTCTGAAAATTTGCGTGGAGTCTTTTAATATTATGCTTTAGCTTGGGTTAAAATTTCATAATTTTTGGAGAAATTTAGAAATTTGATGAAAAATCACAATTTAACCAGTTTTACGTTATTGGACGTAATTTTCAATCCAACCATCAGATCAAGCTGAAATTTTACGAGGGATCTTAAAATATGTTGAATAAAATCTGGTTAAAATTTTAGAATGAACGGAGATTGGTAGTGCTAACAAAAAAAAGGACCATCAAATAAAAGCAAAATGACTCATTAAAAGTAAAATGGTTATTTGCCATTAAAAAATAAAACAAATCAGCTCCTCCTTTCTTTTATATGTTTCCGACTGGGCAGAAGCAGAATAAAAAAAAAAGACGAGAGAAAAATAGAAAAAGTAAGGGAAAAACATAAAAAAAATCTAAGGATAAAAAAAAGTGAAAGAATAACCTCGTAAACTTACAAAGTTCAACTTATAAAACACAAATCTAGGAAAGAATCAAGTGAAGGAAGGAGGAAATGAAAGAGAGAAAAAATTTAATTACTTTGTTTTTCAGTTGACATGAGATTGTTATTTTATCCCGGTTGAGGAGTTGTTATAATATCGATTCAGATTCGATTATAGATAAATTATATTCCACAAAACATCAAAGGATGTAACTTTAATAGTGAGTTTATTTTTACTTTCGCTTTAATTTTATGTACTTTTAAATTTATTTTTTAATATTTTGGATAGTGTATTTGAATTAAAATTTTATTATTAACTTCAAAAATTCATGTATATAAATTAATAATCGATCTTAAAAAATATTTATATATTTATTTAATAGCCCAGGATAAAAAAAATTCCTGGCTCCGCCCTTGGTTCCTTCTCTGTTCTGTTTTTTCTGTGTTCTTTCTTCTCCCCGCTTTTGTCTCTTATTTCTCTTTTTCTTCTTCTGCTTCTAATGGTGGTGATACCGTTGTTGATGGTGGCTTAAGGTGGCACTGGTGGCTGCAAATAGTGGCTCTTCTCTGCGGTGACGGGCAGTGTTTGCTGTTGTTCTTTCTGTCTGTGCAGAGGCACAGGCTTCTTCTTCTTCTTCACGGGTGTTGCAGCAAGGGGAGGAAGATGGTGAGAAGTTGACGGTGGCGTTGTTGTCGCGGCAACCGGCTGGGGTGGCAGACGTTGCTTCTCTTTCTTCTCACCTCTGTTTCGTCGTGCTGCTTGTTTCCTTTGTATTTCATTTCTCCCGTCAACAGTGTTCTTGCCTCTCTGCAGTGGCTTCGTGGAGGTGCTGCTGGTTGCGGCGAAGAGGAAGATGGGTGGTTGTAAGTGGGGGACGCAGTTTCAGTTTTTTCTGTATTTTCTTCTTCTTCCTCCTGCCTTCTGCATGCTTCTGTTTCTCCTCACGTACTGCTCGTTATGCCTCCTCTATCTTTCTTTTTTGTTCCTCCGTCCTTCTCTCCCTCTTTCTTTGTGCAGTACATCCTCTAGCTTTTATAGCCAGAGGATGCAAGCGTTTTCCTTTGCAGGGACGGAGTAACGGCTGGAAAGATATCAGCCGTGGACATGGCCCCTTGATCACCACCTTCGCTACTACAACCGTTTCTCCGCCAGCTACAATGTAACGTCTTCTGAAGAAGACAGTGAACAAGGTTGAGTGAAACGACGCAGTTTTTGCAATTTTAAATAATATTTCCGATTTGATCCTTGGATGTTTATGTAAATTTGTAATCAAGCCCCCCGGAAAAATTGTAATTAGACCCCTTGATTGTAGCGCCTTTTCTGATTTAGTCCTTGGTTTTGGATTGTTTCAATTAAGTTCCTAATTGGCCATCAAACTTCAATAATTATGCAATTAAGCCCTTGATTTGACCAAATCAACTCTTCAAAATTATAATTGGACCCCAAAACTTTAATTTCTTCCAATAAAAGCCTAAATTGACTTAAGAAATCAATTTTCTTGCAATCAAACCCTCCATAAATTCAATTAAACCATGGATAAAATTTAATTGAGTCCATAAACATCTGATTTTAGACTTTTCTTCCTCAAATTGAATTTTCCTTATCAACAGGGCTCCCACTGTCAAATTTCAATCTTTTGCATTTTTGAATCTCCTCAACCAATTTTGGTATTTTTTCAGCATTCCAGCATCCTTTTCTTGCTCCTATTATTTTTTGGATTTCTTTTGAATATTTTTTGATATTTTTTGTATTTTCTCATTTTTTTTTATGGGAACCCAAAAATAAGTAACAACAATGATAACTGTAATTGGCGTAGAAAATAACCTTAATGTGCAGGGAAAAAAAATGGTTTGGTGTGCATCCACACTAACGTCTTGAGATTAAAAAAAATACATTTAATTATATACTCGTAGCAGAATTTTTTTTGTGGTGCTGGTCAAAGAAGACAAATAATGTTATGGAATAGAAATAAGAGAGAGAAAAAAGGGTAGTTCATCTAGGCCAACCCAAACAGACTATAGGCAGTCCATTCAGGCCATGGTCCAAACTAGAAGTTTTATTTTTTTTATTTTATTTCATAGAAAAAATCATGCACCATCAACTACTGAACTATAAGACATGATGAATATTTCAATAAGAATCTTCATATTTTTATGATGAGCAAGATCTCCAACTTGCATTCTTTAATTATAAGTATCTATATAGTTCGGCACGATTGTTAGATGAAATAAGACACTTTAGGTTTATTGTTGCCCCATGACAATAGAATCTCTTTAATAGTTCTGGGAAACATGGAAGATTTAATTGTGGCCTCACAAAAAATATTGAAATTACACCCAAACAACATTTTACAATATTGCAATTTCATGCTTGTGTAGATTACGACCTATGGCCAATGGCTTAAAAGACGAGTTGAGTCTCCCTTAGATAATATTTAGTGAACTAGATTAATTATGAATGCTAAAATAATCATATTATCTAAACTCAATATTGGATTAATTAACTATGATGGTGGAGTCTATGGCAACATTAATCAATTATTAATTGTTTTTGTGAAAATAAGATAGTTCTATCTATATATATATATATATATATATATATATATATATGTTCCTTAAGATTAAATTAACCACCAGTCTATAGGTCTATAGGTCTTGACACTAATTATCACTTAGTCCCTTATGTTTTATTTGTGTTAGAAATATTCTTGGGTCTTGGATTTCTAAATATAATTATTTGTGTTATCAATATTATTCTGTTTATTATAATTAAAAGTATTCATTTTAAAAATAATATTATTTGTCTTATAAATAAAATTATTTTTATTATAATTGAAAGTATTAATATTAAAAATAGTCTTATTTATGTTATAAATATTGTTATTTTTATTATAATTAACAGTTCTAATATTAAAAATATTATCATTTGTCTTATAAATATTGTCGCACGTCACCCGCGCGGCATCGGCTTGGTGATTTTTCGTTATGTTTGCTTGATTGGTTTGTTGGGAGTCGCCACCTAGTGCTTCATTGAGGGCTACTAGGAAATCCGGGTGTACTGGTCTTGTCAGAGATTCACGGGTAAGGGACTGGTTGTGGTTAGGGAAGGTATTAGCACCCCTAACGCACCCTACCTGAGGTAAGCTGCTTCGTGGCTTTGACGTGTTAAAGAAGTTTTAAAAATTTTGTCTTTTCATCGGATATTAGAAATACGACTTACGTGTAAGTTCATAATCCTTAACCGTGAGCAAATTAAAATATTAAATTCTTCTTTATTCTTTGCAATTTTATTCCTAAAAAAAAACATTCATAAACAAAATACAAACAACACATTCACTTTCACTTTCACTATTTTTCTTTTTTTCTTTTCTTTTATTTTTTTTGGTACATCCACACTACAAATTATAAAAAATTCAAAACAAAACAAAAATTACATTAAATAATTTAAAATTTACAAAATAGCCCCTAAAACTCCAAAAAATGCAGGGAAGGCCTTTTGCAACCGCAGGAACAGTGGCGGCGCGTCTCCCCAAGCGCTTCCGCCACTGGCAGCGCGTGGGTTCATACGCGGCCGCAAGAAACCCCAGGCAAGCAGGAGGGTCAGTCATGGCTTCCTCTCTTCTTCCCCTCCTCGCCGGTGGCGACCTGCAAAATACCAAAAAAAACACAACAGGCAAACTATTTTAATCTTCTTTCATGGTTTTTGGATTTGCCTCTCTCTCTCTTTTCCTTTAGATCTGCTTCACTACAGATCAGCTCTTCTATGGGTTTTTTTCATCTTCCCCTCCACTGGGGGGCACGATAAACAATTTTGGAAAGACATTCAAATGACGAAAGGTCAAGAAACAAGCACAAGTGATCCTTAGTCTTGAAATCCATTAAACACTTTTTGAGCTTGCAAATATCCTTTTTCTTCATAACCAATACCCAAGCCTACATTACGTGCCTAATCAAGCCCTTTCTGATCAAAGGCAAGCAATCTGGATCGGTAGGCAGTGCTTTCTCGTGCAAACCAAATCATTATTCATGCAAATAAAATAAATGCTTTGAAAAACGGTTCTCAATAACCCTCAAATTGAAATTTAAACCTTTTATGACCAACTAGATGTCACTTTGTGTTTTTCACCAAAAGCAAAACAAAAAGTTTTCATCACTTGTGGAAACCTCTCCATAGGAATCACTTGAATTTCTTCAGAATGAGTTTGCTTTGAATCAATATCAAAATGATTTCTGTGTCTGAAATAGCTTTGAAATTTCAAAATTTCTGCTTGAAAACAACTCCTGGCCAAACCTTCCTTCACATAGCCTCATCCCTAAACTCAAATTGAATACTTGGGGGCATGATCAAACCGGGGGGCAATCAAAAACTCTTGGTAGGGCTGGCTTCATGATTCTCTTTCTAAGAAATATGTTGGGCAAAATTGACAACTCTTGAGATAAAAGGGTGGAGGATAAAGAAGTATAATGATATCAAGCCCTTCCTAGAGGTCAAGATCAAAAGATATGACTCAAGTAAGCAAGAAGGACAAAACCATCGATGTTTACTATCAAAACTCCAACTTTTGAGAAAAGAAATGAGGACTTATATTTCTCAGGTACGTGTACAAGCATATTGATCATAATGCATTATTTTCAACATTGTCAGATCGGTGTTTCATCATCACCTTTTGGGTAGTGCGTTTTCTAACCCTACCTCATTTCGAGTGTGCCTTTGAGCCACCACTTCTCAGGTAGTGCGTTTTCTAACCTTACCTCATTTCAAGTGCGCCTTTAAGCCACCATCTCTTGGGTAGTGTGTTTTCTAACCCTACCTTATTTCGAGTGCGCCTTTGAACTCTCACCTCCTTTTGTGTGCGCCTTTGAGACCTTACTTCTCAGGTAGTGTGTTTTCTAACCCTACCTCCTTTCTAGTGCGCCTTTGAGCCACCATCTCTTGGGTAGTGCGTTTTCTAACCCTACCTCTTTTCGAGTGCGCCTTTGAGCCACCATCAACATTTTTCTGGGTAGGTCACCCATTACAACGCGATCACTTTTCCATATTTTTTTTATTTGGGTAGGTCACCCATTACAATGAGGCCAATCTTCCATTTGGTTAGGTCACCCATTACAATGAGATCACTCTTTCCTTTTTCCTTGGGTAGGTCACCCATTACAACGCGACCACTTCTCCATGTTTTTTATCTGGGTAGGTCACCCATTACAATGAGGCCAATCTTCCACTTGGGTAGGTCACCCATTACAATGAGAGCACTCTTTTCTTTTTCCTTGGGTAGGTCACCCATTACACTAAAACCAATATTTTTCTGGGTAGGTCACCCATTACAATGCGACCAATTCTCCATGTTTTTTTTATTTGGGCAGGTTACCCATTACAATGAGGCCATTCTTCCACTTGGATAGGTTACCCATTACAATGAGACCACTCTTTCCTTTTTTCCATCTGGGTAGGTCACCCATTACAATGAGACCACACTTCACATTCTTTTCATCTGGGTAGGTCGCCCATTATAATGAGACCACACTTCACATTTTTTCCATTTTGGGTAGGTTACCCATCATAATGAGATCTTTTTTCACACTCTTTCCACCTGGGTAGGTCACCCATTACAATGAGACCACTTTTTACACATTATTTTGTTTTGGTTAAATGAGGTCGTCAGATGGGATCTCAGGTAGCTTTGGTTAAAGGGAATCGCCAGATGGGATTTCAGGTTGACTGAGCTCCACATATTTTTTGTTCTAGTTGAATGAGGTCGTCAGATGGGATCTCAGGTAGCTTTGGTTAAAGGGAATCGCCAGATGGGATTTCAGGTTGACCGAGCTACACACGTTTTTTGGTTAGGTTAAAGGAGGTCGTCAGATGGGATCTCCGGTAGCTTTGGTTAAGGGGAATCGCCAGATGGGATTTCAGGTTGACTAAGTTACACACATTCTTTTGGTTCTAGTTAAAAGAGGTCGCCAGATGGGATCTCAAGTAGCTTTGGTTAAAGGGAATCGCCAGATGGGATTTCAGGTTGATCGAGCTACACACATTCTTTCGTTTTGGTTCAAGGAGATCACCAGATGGGATCTCAGGTTTAAAAAAAAGAAGAACAAAAGAGAAAGAAAGAAAGAAGAGAAAGAAAATAGAAGGAAAAGAGAAAGAAACAAAAAAAGAAAAAAAGTAAGGTCTTTAGATGAGTGAATATTGAGCAAGGTAGAAGATAAGAAGACAAGTTTTCTTTACAAAGCTTACTATGCATAACATTAAAGACTTTTGCTTCGTAAGCATTGTAAAGAGGGGGCATCTGTTGTTACCCAATTTTTGACCTATATTTTTGATAAAATTTTCAAAAAATCCAAAAATAGTGAAAAACAAAAAAATCCAAAAAATATGTTTTTTAATATATTTGCATTGTTTTTAGCATTTTCAGCATCATCTCAAAAGAATTTAAAGTTTCAAATATCTTTGGAACGCGTTTGACTTTTAACGCGTTATATTTTAAAATCATCGATTTTCCTCATTTCGAGTCGATGTTGATAAGAAAATTCCAAAAAAAACAAGAAAAATCCAAAAAAACAAGAAAAATCAAATTTACAATAAAAGAAAGAAGTTGAGGGACCAAGTTTGAAAACCTAGCAACATTTTTACCTATAAATACTGGTCTCCTTAACACACTAGAAGGGGGGCAATTTTGAAAGAAAAATACAAAAAAAATAGGGAAACCTAACCCTAAAATCCATCTCCACCCGAAGCAGCTGCCGCCCCCCACTCCTGTTTTTGTACTAAACTTTGAATTCCCAAAAAATCTTTGTGAACATGTGCAATCATACGTAGTTTTGGAAGAAAAGGGAAACACACCAAAAGATTCTTGGCGCATTGGTTTCATGTTTAAAGGTTATGCTCAATGTGTTATTTGCATGAAACAACAACAAAAATGAAGGCATGTCATGAACACAGGAAAACACATGATCTTATTAAAAAGAAAGGCTCATTGGACAGGAAAAGTTTTGCAGGCATGATCGAACAAAGGTGGTTATTTTTTTGGCAGAACAAGAACATGCTCCATTCTGCAATGGTGGTGCAATTCCCCTTCGGATTGTGTTGAGGCTCTTGACCATGTTTGCCCCCAATTTCTTCGGGTTGAGTTGTTGTTGGGTTTCGAACAAAGATGATAGTTCGGTTGGAAGGAACTTCCCCAGAGTTATTTCTAAGTATTTGCTCGAGTAAGCTAGAGGCGAGTCAAGCTTTTCTTCAGAGACTCTAACTTTTCTTGAAAATGGATGTTACGACAAGCACAATCTTCATCTTTTGTGTTTTTCACTCAAAGTTGGGTGTTGTAGACTCATAGGGGACCTACTTTTCATCCCGGTGCATGCATGACAAATGTATGAACATGTAATCTATATGAAGAACTCACCCTTCGAGGAGGGACATATGATCGTAACTCTTGCATGATGAAACAAGAATCTTGATTCTTGCCCAAACTCTACAGTGAAAATTTTCTAAGTGACGGTCATTGTGTCACCCATAAGTCTTGAATTCAAGATGCTTCAAGAAGGGTTTACCCTGATGTAAATAAAAATAGCACATACAACCTAAGGACAGGTTCTATTCATTATGTGATCATGGGTAGGTTTTCTACCTAGTCTCAAAAGGGTCTCATATCTGCCTAGTGACGATCTTTGTAAAGACAGTATAGGGGCGTTGCAAGAAATAGTTAAGGTACGTATACCCACCATTACCAAGTAGACACTCAGATATAAGTTGGGTGTTTCACGCATCTGAACCCTGACCAATAGTCATAGGGCAGATCGTTAATTCACCACCTAGCTTAGAAGCTTGTGTGTGCATTCAAAAATAAATACAGGTGATGCATGAAACAATTCTAAAAATGCATGGATAAAACAAAAATAAAACAAGATAAAAATGCAAAAACTTAAACACATTAAATACACAAAGCTTAGTCCAATATTGTCAGAAACAGTACCTTTCCCAGTGGAGTTGCCATTCTATCGCACGTCACCCGCGCGGCGTCGGCTTGGTGATTTTTCGTTATGTTTGCTTGATTGGTTTGTTGGGAGTCGCCACCTAGTATTTCATTGAGGGCTACTAGGAAACCTGGGTGTACTGGTCTTGTCAGAGATTCACGGGTAAGGGACTGGTTGTGGTTAGGGAAGATATTAACACCCCTAACGCACTCTACTTAAGGTAAGCTGCTTCGTGGCTTTGACGTGTTAAAGAAGTTTTAAAAATTTTGTCTTTTCATCGGATATTAGAAATACGACTTACGTGTAAGTTCATAATCCTTAACCGTGAGCAAATCAAAATATTAAATTCTTCTTTATTCTTTGCAATTTTATCCCTAAAAAAAAACATTCATAAACAAAATACAAACAACACAATCACTTTCACTATATTTTCTTTTTTTCTTTTCTTTTATTTTTTTGGTACATCCACACTACAAATTATAAAAAATTCAAAACAAAAAAAAATTACATTAAATAATTTAAAATTTACAAAATAGCCCCTAAAACTCCAAAAATTGCAGGGAAGGCCTTTGCAACCGCAGGAACAGTGGCGGCGCGTCTCCCCACGCGCCTCCACCACTGGCGGCGCTTGGGTTCACGCGCCCCCACAAGAAACCCCAGGCAAGCACGAGGGTCAGTCACGGCTTCCTCTTTTCTTCCCCTCCTCGCCGGCGGCAACCTGCAAAATACCAAAAAAAACACAACAGGCAAACTGTTTTAATCTTCTTTCATGGTTTTTGGATTTGCCTCTCTCTCTTTTCCTTTAGATCTGCTTCACTGCAGATCAGCTCTTCTATGGGTTTTTTTCATCTTCCCCTCCACTTCGGGTAGCTAGCAGAAAGAGGAAGGACGGCTGCTGATCTGTAGGTGCCACTGTGTTCGGGCCGCTGATGGAGGCTGTTGGGTCTACGGGCGCTGCTGGAGCGAGGAGGCGGGCAGGAGGCCGATTTGTGCAAAGGAGAGTTGGTGGGTGAGGAAGGGGACGACGTCTGTGGGCGCTGTCGTTCGTGGGTTGCAGCTGGAGGCCGGTTAAGGGAGATGAAGAAGGTGTTGGCTGTGTTGAGGCGGAGACACCGCGACTGGGAGGAGGAGATGAAAATGGTGGAGATGGGACTCTTAGGTTAGCCGAGATGCTGCGACTTTGATTGATTCTGGTTTGTGGGTATGGAGAGGGAAATCAGATTAGGTGAGGGGAGTAGATGGTCGGGCAAAGGGAGGGGGTCTGTTCTGTAGGCTGGGACTTGAAGATTGGAAATGGGGGAATGGTGATGGCTGGCTTGGTCGCGTGTGGGGGAGCTGTGGCCGAGAGAGGTTGATGTGGGTGTGGCGGCAGTGAAGATCAGGAGCAGAGATGGCTGGGGGGAGGAAGAAGAAAAAAAATCAGGAGTGGGGGGTGGCGGCTGCTTCGGGTGGAGATGGATTTTAGGGTTAGGTTTCCGCTTTCTTTTTTGTATTTTTCTTTCAAAGTTGCCCCCCCTCTTCTAGTATGTTAAGGAGACCAATATTTATAGGTAAAAATGTTGCTAGGTTTTCAAACTTGGTCCCTCAACTTCTTCTTTTTTTTGTAAATTTGATTTTTCTTGTGTTTTTTGGATTTTTCTTGTTTTTTTTTTGGATTTTTCTTATCAACATCAACTCGAAATGAGGAAAATCAGTGATTTTAAAATATAACGTGTTAAAAGTCGAACGCATTCCAAAGATCATTGAAACTTTAAATTCTTTTGAGATGATGCTGAAAATGCTAAAAACAATGCAAATATATTAAAAAAACATATTTTTTGGATTTTTGTTGTTTTTCACTTTTTTTGAATTTTTCAAAATTTTATAAAAAATGTAGGTCAAAAATTGGGTAACAACAAATATTATTATTTTTATTTTAATTAATAATATTATAATTAAAAATATTATTATTTGTGTTATAAATATTGTTATTATTATTATAATTAATAGTATTAATATTAAAAATATTATCATTTGTCTTATAAATATTGTTATTATTTTTTTAATTAATAATATTATAATTAAAAATATTATTATTTGTGTTATACATATTATTATTTTTATTATAATTAATATTATTAATAAAATAATTAATAACTTTGGAAACAATTATTATCAATATTGGAAAACAACCATAGATTTGATTTGAAGTGTAAAATTAAAAATTATTATTATTATTAAATTTTAAAAAACTTTTAGTAACTAATCTGGTCTTAAAAGTTTGTTAGAACCATCAGTACTATATTTTTTTCTAAACACCCACTTACATCCTATTGTTTTAGAGCCTAAAGATAAATCTACTAGGATCCAAGTATTGTTAGATAATATTGAATCCATTTCATTAATTACCATTTCTTTTCAAAAAACAACATTCGTGGAAGACATATTTAGAGAACAAATTAATGAATAGATACAAGTCAAAGGAAAAGATAGGTGGAGTCAAATGAGATGTCTTACAAATTATATGATTGTTAAATCATGCTCAAATCTCACCAAAAAAAAAAACGGTAGGTTATAAGATTTGTTTATGGTAGCAGTCAATGGAATTCATCTCAGAAATGGATACCAAAACAAAAATCTTAGCTTGGAAAACCATGATTGTTGTTGAGGAACTGTTTATAGCGTTGAGGAGAGAAGATGCCATGTTGTTCTACAGCTGGGATAGAGGAGAAGAAGTGCAGCTACTATCACTTAAGGCTATTATGACTATATATGCGTTGTTGGATGATAGCTAGAGACCGATGTTGTGCTGTAGGGAGTGTTGTGATGATTTGAGGGTTATTTCTGGGTTTGTTTAGGGCTGCTGGAAAGATTAAGGAAAGGGTTGATGCAGTCATTGCTTAAAGGATCTAGATCTCCTGTATTGATGGGAGCTCGATCTTTCATGTTAAGGAACAGATCTCAGCCATTCATTTAAGCTAAGGACAAAAACTTGTCTTACTCGGCAACTAACAAATAGAGGACACAAGCTATTTTTACAGGCACAGATGTGCTGGGTAGTGTTTTTTTTTTTTTGGGAGAGAATCTACTTTCAAATACTAGAGGGGTGAGTCTATTTTTTTTTACTGATAAGAAATAAGAATTTTTTATTATTTTCATCTATCACCACAAAGATACCGGTTCGAGAAAAAAAATGTCACGACACAACACGGGCTACAGTTCCTTGAATAATTGATCTCCTTTCAATTATCCAGTGCAGGATACGAACATCTAACAAAAATCTAAGCTTGGAAATGGATACCGAAACAATACACTGCTTAAAAAGTAGTTAAAAACAAAAGATAAAATTTGGCTCAGTTGTTCATAAAATTAACATCAGACATAATATATATATATAGTTACCAAGAGACGAAAATCCAACCATCACTGCTATGTTCTTTAACGTCTAAAGCAGGTTTATATAAATTAAAAGAAAATGCCAGACCTATTCCTTTCCTCGTCAGGGGACCACAACCTCAAATCTCCATCTCCAGTTAGATTGATTGGTAATAGGTAACAAAACGATAAGCATCTTTCCATGATTATCTTTCAGTGCACATGCCAAAGAAGAAAAAGGATTGTGATGC
>Ga0325414_1002350_pt1 | contig 19074 bp, 13 predicted proteins | sample PopdelMetagenome_8_FD_206183 | JGI IMG/M metagenome (GOLD analysis project Ga0325414, IMG submission 206183) | Populus deltoides microbial communities from Bellville, Georgia, United States - Leaf-PdKOR-R3 | ecosystem: Host-associated > Plants > Phyllosphere > Phylloplane/Leaf | place: USA... | reverse complement strand
TCATTCAGTATATTAGGGGCACAAAAGATGAGCTTAATTGTTCAATATCAACGAGCATTCTCAGGAAACATATCATGCATATTCTGTAGAACTTAGTAGTTTACAATCCTATGCACACATGACAAACAAAAGGAATTGCAAGTTTGGGTTGCCAAAGCCAAAAATTTGTATTATATACAAACCGTAAATAAGAATTTCCGAGAGTTCCCAAATGCATATGTTGATGATACCTGAATAATGTCCTCCCCTGCTAAAAGATTAACCTTTTGGGGGACCATTTTACTGCTCTTGTCATTATCTCCAAATCCCATTCTTCCGTGTTCACCTCTTCCCCAACCATACACCTGCAATAGAAGACATGTACTAAGCAAAAAATTATTTTCAACCCAAATGGTAAAGACAAACAAAACCAGATCGGATGACATATGTAGCATACGCAACAAGGAAGGTAACACCTGATTCACCTTAAAAACAAAATCAGAAGGAAGCTAGGTTTCAGTTCAGTTGGTATGACTTGCAAATTAATGTAGTCAGGCTTGTCGACACAGGTGGTTCTACGTATTTAGATGATTCTAAGTATTTAGATGATGATCTAACATTACTAGATAGGTATTTGGCCTAGACAGACTATGTAAATGGCCTAACAAATGTTTTTATGAACTAGTAAGATAGGTCTAAATCCAAGAAAAGATTTGGAATAGCTAGATCTGATTAGCTCCTTAAAACTACGATAATGAGAGATTTGTCCTTTATATTGGGCTCAAATTTTTAAGGTGATTCTATAGGTAATTTTTTATAGGACAACCACTGCGTCACTGAACAGACAGTCGAATCTTTCAGAATTGTGTTTTGTGCTTCTAATATGATAGTTTTTATTATTTTCCCTATGTTTTTTCAGATTCTATGTTCTAATTCAGATTATTTTTTGCTTATTTCCTTTATGTTTTCAGATTCCTAGTTATTTTCTAGTTAAAATAGGGTTTTCTGACCTTTTTAAAGATCTTGTAAACCTCTTAAGGAGGCAACCACCATATACTTTAATTTTCAGAGGATAAAGTTGTGAATTAGGGTTTACATCTAAAACCCTCTCTGCTCATAAGTATCTCATGTCTTTTTCTTGTGATTTCATGTTGTTATTGTCCTACGTAGCTTCTACCTGCATTAATTGGTATCAGAGTCTAACAGTCCTAAGTTTTATATTGCTTGTTGTGTGTTGTAATTTCATCGATAATTGTTTGCTTGTTGTGTTCCACTAAACAACCATGGTAGGAAATGGTTATGGAGTGGGGCATGTCCAAGGGGAGGATGAGGAGGCTCCCCTTCCTGGAGAAACATCCAGGAGCTCATTATGAAGGACATGCAAGAGGATGAGGAGGCTCCCCTTCGAGGAGAAACATCCAGGAGCTCATCATGAAGGACATGCAAAGACATATCGCATAATTGACTCGTAGACTAGAAGAGAAAGAGCAACATGAACATACCCAGGAGAGTGATCACGGGACCTTGGCTAGTACTTAAAACCCAAAGGCGTGAACGGAGAAGACAACCTCATGATAGGGAAGAGGTTAGATTTGGGGATTTCAAGTTTCGTATCAAAATCTCTAAGTTTATTGGAACCTTACAGGCAGACAAGTTTATAGACTAGTTGAACAAAGTCAAGAAGATTTTTAAGTATAAGGAGGTTCCTGAGTAGACGCAAGTTAAATTAATCACAATCAAATTGAAAGGTAAGGCATCTACCTGGTGGGAACGGTTGAAGAAGATGCAGGAGAGGCAAGGAAAATTGAAAATCAATGACTAGGATAAAATGAAAAAGAAGATGAGAGAGCAGTTCCTTCTTTTCAGTTATTCTCAAACCTTATACCAGAGGCTTCACACGTTGAGATAATGAGGTAAGTTTTTCAATGATTACACTAATGATTTCTACCAGTTAGTAGCTTGGAATCTAGCAGAAACAGAAGAGCAGTTAGTTGCAAGGTATTTAAGTGATCTAAAGCAGTCTATACAGGAGGTATTGTGTCTCCAGTCTTTATTAATAGTTTATGAAGCTTAACAAAGGGCCTTGACAATAGAGAAACAATAGACTGTAGGACTAGGAGTAGAAGTTTCCAAGTAGATTAGAATAATATAGGTGGGCATATCAATAATCAGAAGGCTACCACCACACAACCTAGGCCAGCTCAACAAAATCAATAGGCATCGGGTCAAGGTTCTGGTTTCAGAATTTGTTGTTTTAGATGTTGTGAACTTGAGCATCGAGCTAGCGAGTAAAGTAAAGTGGAGAGCCACCCAAGAAAAAAAAATTTGGAATGACAAGTTTGGTTAGCTCCTTAAGACTACGATAACAAGTGATTCTACGACCAATTTTCCCTAGGGCAACCTTTATGTTGCTGAACAGACCGTCAGATCTTTCAAAATCGTGTTTTAAGCACTAATGCTCCTGATATGGTATTTTTTATTATTTTTCATATTTTTTTTTGGATTTTATGTTTTAATTCGGGTTTTTTGTTTACTTCCTTTATGTTTTCAGATTCCTAGTTGGGGTTTTTTGTTTACTTCCTTTATGTTTTCAGATTCCTAGTTGTTTCCTAGTTAAGATAGGGTTTTCTTACCTATTTAAATGTCTTGTAAATCTTTTAAGGAGGCAGTTACCATATGCTTTAATTTTCAGATAATAAAGTTGTGAATTCAGGATTCACATCTACAACCCTCTTAGCTCATTAAGTATTATGTGTCTTTTTCTTGCGATTTCATGTTGTTACTGTCCTATGTAGCTTCTGCCTACATCACAAATTAAATTAAGTTATTTTTATCTTTTGACTCAAGAAAAGTTAAAAATATGTTTGATTAGAAATAACTTCTGACTTTCATCAAAAAATCGTTACAAAATTGAGTCAAGATTTTGCTTTAAAATTTTTAAACTTCCAACTAATTGATTCTAACTTGTACCACCTCCCTTCATCAAAAAAAGTTGCTTTGTGTTAATTTTTGTCAAACATCTTCACTTATTTTTTTCATAAGCTATTTAAGAAATATAGCTTTCGAATTATGGCTCAAAATCAAAAACCATTTTCCACAAGTCATGTCAAGCGGAGCCTTATTCACAAAGCAATGGATACAGCCTATACTGAGAGTAAGGATGCGTCTCTTATTTATAATCAGCAAGATCCAATTCAAGCATCATGTAAAAGTCAGAGAAGAGAAAGGGGTTATATATGGCCCGAAAGCCAATAGCTAAAAGCAAACTCTTTAACCTAAGATACAAGCCTTTTAAAGATTGATACAAGTGGAATTTCTGATCCTAAGCTAGGAAAGCTCTGCCACACAAAGTAGCTTTTGACTTTGAGTCATATTCAGAAGTTGTTTTTCATAGACAACTTACGACAAAAATAAAGTTAAAATGACTTTAAGTTAGAAGTATGTTTGTTAAGACTTGAAAGCAACTCTTTTGAGGAAGAGATGTAATATACCATAAGTTAAATATTAAAAATCTGACTTTTGATTAAATCACAATTTTGACTTGGATTTGTAACTAACTTTTGATTCAAGTCAAAATATGATTCTATCCAAATATACCTGTGAGAGTCAAAAATCAAGAAAAACAACTTGAATCAATTTGCAAAAATCACACCAAACATAACCCACATGAATAAAACATAAGCTCAAGATGAAAGTACAGAACTGAATGAACTTCTCTGCTATATACAATGTTGCACCTGAACAGGTTATAATAATGACAAGCATGCGGTCAACCTAATTAAAGAAACTTTTAGACAGCAAAGAGCATATTTACCTCCCCATCATCAGTCAATGCAGTAGAATGCCATCCACCAGCAGCAATATCAACCTGGACATACACTCAGGCTATTATAGATATGAAACTGAAATCAAGCACAAAATGTCTAAGAAATTAACAAGAAAGAAAACAGCTCATTCCATATCACCAATCTGAGTGCACATTAGCGTAAGCCTTTATTAGAAGTCAACAAGTTTAAAGTGCAGATTCTCTGCATCACTGAGTAACACGAGTCTTCACCCCTTTTATAAGCTTTCATGTTTGCACTGCACTAAATCAAACTATTGTACCTTGATCATGCCAAGGCACTACATATGGGGCACTCTCAGACTGGATGATGGCAGTGTTTTCATAGAAAGGTTCCAAACAACCAATTATAAGAAATGACATATTTTCAAAGGATTTATTCAGGTAATCTGGGAAGAAGAATTTTCAAAAATAAACTTGAATGAGGAACCCATTCATCAATAAATCCTAACACTTCAGATGAGATTTTTTGAGAAACTGTATTGTGCAACTAACAGAATGGAATAAAAATAGAAGTCAAGCAGAAAGGGACTTAAGGATGTAATACAAACCAAATTGAGACCAGAAAGTCCTTGGACAAGAATAGGTTGTGATCTTGGCTGAGTATCACCAGTTCCGAGCTGTCCATATTCATTATTACCCCACGCCCATAAAGTTCCATCTTCTTGAAGAGCTAAATTATGAAATGCCCCAACAGCAATGAGCCTCACTCTTTCAAGACCTTGTACCCGCACAGGGACAGATATCTGCTTTCTGAAAATATGAAAAGCTGTAAGTGGTTAAAACAGCAATAATATGAGGATGCAGCAAGCTATCAATACAAGCACACTTCAAAAGCATGTAGCAATGACCAGAAACAGGGATATGTAAAAACATAATTGACGATTTAAGTCAAGGAAACTGTACATGTCTCCAGGAGGCCATGGTTGACCCCAGGTCCATACATGCCCTTCACGTGTGAGAACCACAGAGTGAGTACCCCCAGCAGCTACCTAAAAAATTAGCAATTAGAGATGGATGACATATCAGCAATTAGAACAGACAGAAAAGCAATTGAGGGCCAAGACATGTCATTTAACATATAAGTACAATCACAAATATAGAAGGGAGGTATGTGAAAGCAAATTTCTGAGTTGTACGCATGCTAGCCTAAAATTGCTATGATCCATAAAACCGATACTTAAGGCTTATGCCTCAATGAGTAAGATGCCACCAGCAGGGGGGGGGGAGCAACTCCCTGATGCTGGAATAGAATTTAATGAAGCAGGATTACAACTCATGCGTGCACTCTAACATCTCAAATACCATTCTTGAGTGTTCATGTCACTCTAAGGTTGTCAGTCAGCTTTCTTGGCTTATAGCAAGCAGCCGCAGGAGGAAGTTACATACTATTAATGGACTTAATTAATGCCTTGAAAAATAAGCATGCACAGTTAACCATCCTCTTCTACAATATCATTCGGAGAGCAAATAAAACCCACACAAGGAAAAGGGGATGAAATTAAATACAAATAGTAGATTCCTGAGTATTCATCTGTACATAACAACCAAGGAGGCAATCTGAAACCATATTCATATTTCATACAGCTTGGGAGGTGCTGGGGAAGATATTGAAATGGATTCCTTAAAATAATTCGATTCCTGCACTCTATAATGATTGATAGAAAAGAAAATCACCTGGCGAACTACAAGGTTTGATGCACAGCGTTGGGGGATGACTATATCCCTTCTCAAAGGCCTCCCAGTGTCATTTTTCCTCTCAGGTTCTTCACCACACTGGCCATATTCGTTCCCACCTACATTGTTAAAAATGTATCATACTTTTAAATTCATTAGTTCTTCCACTTATATATGAACATTGAGTAAACAAACTACATTCATGAGAAAGAAGGAAGAAAAAAGTATGAACATGAATTTTCATTCATACAAAAAAACAAAATCATTGTATTTTCTGCAACTTTTTTCTTTCATGCAGCTATAAACCAAACCAAGCAATGCTATTCAGATACAGGGAAAAAACCTCCTTGTTATCTCAATGATTCATTCTTATAAGAAGACAATGAGATGATTAATTCAAGAAAAAAACTAAAAGGGGATCATTGCATACCCCAAGAATAAGCACGTCCTTGATCATCAACAGCCAAACAATGCCAGCCACCAATAGCCGCCTAAAAATCAAGAAACCCAAAAACAAAATATTAGAACAAAATGATTGACACACAGACTTAGACACACACGAACCATTGCATAACCAAAGAGAAGCATAATCATCATGGTTTCCAAAAAAAATAACCAAAGAAAAAATATTACCTGAACAATGTTGACATTAGCAAGAGCCTTGACCTGGCTAGGAATGTTCTCGGTTTTGGTCTCTGGTGGATGTCCTAATGTCCCTCTTTGGTTCCAACCCCAAGTAAACAACTAGCAATATCAATCAAAATATTTTTTTTCAAAAAACCCATTTACATTAACACCAACATATTGTAAACCAAAAAAAATGCTGCATGCATAAACAAAAGTGTCCTCAACAATTCATTCAAGTTGAGCTTCTTCTTTTTTTATTCTTGACTCAATCCAAATCAATAACAAGTCAATAAATCTAATCAAGTTATTTAATTACTTTAATCCAAATAAATTTCAGGGTTATTTCACTAAAAAAAAATTCAACTACTTTAATCATCAGCTACTTAAAGGACTTGAAATTTAAAACATTACTATAAGTCAAAAGGCTGAACTTTCAATCATTATTTTTTTACTAGAAGCTAATAAGACAAGCTTAAATCAAATTTTTACCATTGATATCAAACAAACTATTCAGTGCATACTAGTATTCCAGCTAAAGCCAGAGAAGGGTAAGAAAAATACAAACCTTGCCATCATCACAAATGGCAAGAGAGTTGCGACTTCCAGCAACAACAGAGCGAACGTTGTAAGGCTCGAGAGCTTTGACAACGCAAACCCATTCTTTGTCTTCGTTGTTCCCTATCCCTAGTTGGCCATCCTCGCCCGATCCCCTGTTTCATATTTCACAAACAAAATAAAACCGAAAACATTGCCATGATTTTACTTTTACACGTGTTTTATACAGTTAAAAGTGAGAGAGGATGCTTACCAGGCAATCACAGAGGACTCGGTTGCCATTGGAGAGAAAGCGACAAAGAAACAAGTACGTGGGTGTATTTATAAAGAGGAGGTTTTTTAAAGGGTTTTTGGGGTTAGTGGTGGCAGTGGGGGTTTTCCCTTTTTCCCTGCCTATCGTCTTGTTTGTGCGAGGTGAATTGGATTCGGACAGTGGTCTAAAAAGCTTTAGCCAGAATCGTAGTTTAGTGGAAATGGACAACCTTGAGGTTCCTTTTTTGTGGATTTGTAGGTTTAATTTACTTGTCATTTTACAACACGACTTTAAGATGCCAACCATTGTAACATCATCTATAACCCTACTTGATCTGGTAATGGATTTCCCATGTTTTTAAAAATGTTTTTTCATCAAATAAAAAATTAATCCATTTCAAAGCACAACGAAGAAATCCAAAAAATTAATCCATTTCAAGCCATGGCAAGGCTCTACTCTCAACTTGTCTTTTACCCTTTCAGTTAAGTACTTCACAATGACACGTACAAACTGCTCGTCCACTTGGCATTCTCTGGAAGTCCAACTTGGTCTAGTTGAATAAACGCCTATACATTCAACTTTAATCATCCACAGTTATACTCCATCGGAGCTAGTTACTTTGGAGGGTATATGCTTGATGTTCTGATGACCTAAAAGGAGGGAAACTGATTCGGGAACTTTTATAATTCCTGTTCTGTTCTGTTCTACTACAACCACCTAAAGGTGTTACTGATAAACCAAACAGGGTTTAGAATGGCTAAAAATTCGAAACAAGTAGTTTCGTCACTGATGTAATATCATATAGCAGAGCCACAAGGAACATCAAAACCCAGAATTGGAAGATGAAAATCTGATAAAAACATCAACCCAGATTGTAGGCATCAATACTAAAAACTTGATAATCTGTTGGTACATTTCAATCCCACGTACTGTGGCACGGCACTCAAGATTATCAAATTCATTAATAAATCCAACTACAACAACCCACAGGCGTCTGTAAATTTCACAAGATAGAAGTACAGGGTGCATATATCCTATGAACTGAACTTCATCACTGCAGCCCGTCGCCAGATTCACGTTTTGATGCTTCCTTGATCTCATCGGCGTCATCCTAAAATTGGAATAATGAACACATCAAGCATAACCAGAATAGCGTCATCCTAAAATTGGAATAATGAACACATCAAGCATAACCAGAATAATATAAACTAAAAGCCCTCGAAAGTTACAAGCAGTTGCTCATGCATAAGCAACATCAGGTCAAAACCACCCAAGACCATTCTAATATCATACTCTGCTTAGGTCTCTCATAAGATGCCCTATAACTTCAAAAAATGATGAATTGTGATATAAAAAAAAAGGTCCTGAACAAGCCAACATAAATTGGCGAACATAACATATAGTATCAGGCATAATTTGCCTTTGAACTTAAGAGAATGTTGTCAACTCTGTCCACTCAGGTAGTGATTGTTGCAAGTTCCAAACGCAAAGCACATAGCGTTTTTAAAAATATGCAATGCACAAATGGGTTATTCTGCACATATGGTTCCAAAACAGGATTTAATGATTCTGTAATTAGAAGCGAGAATCGTTAGACAGCTTCAGGGGTCGGCCAAACCTCAACAAACACATGTACATAAATGCATGCTTGCACAAATGTGCAAATGGGTGTGCACGTGTGCAAACTTGGGGAAAGAATATGAATATGAGAGAGAGAGAGAGAGAGAGAGAGACCGTGATATCAGAGGTCCAGAGTGTCAGATTATCTCGGAGAAGTTGCATGATCAATGTGCTGTCCTTGTAAGACTCCTCACCCAATGTATCCAGCTCAGAAATAGCCTCGTCAAAAGCCTGCCCAAATATAGTACTTTTTAGTGATGTCAATAGGATCAAGAAATTGGTCAGTGATTGGTATGCAATTAAAGATATCGACACTAAGGACTGAATAGATCAACTTATGTTTAAGGAAACATGGCTTATCAACTAGGTTTTATATTAATACAGAACAAATTGAGTATAAAAGAACGAGCGTACTGGTATGAACCAATTACAAAGCAAACTGATTTCACTAAATTGTAATATTATTTAGTAAAGTGAAGAAGGGACCTAAAAGATATCTCAATGAATGAACATTACTGAAACATGACAACCCTATGGACCAATACATAGTTACATTTAGGGGAGAAACCAAATGTACTGGCATCAATGCTTCACAAACTAACTAAACCAAGTTTGAGCAAACAATTTACTTAACATTATTGACCCAACAACTATTAAAGCACTCAATACTGTTAGCTTCAACAAGTTAATAGCTAGGATCTAATTCCATGCCAGTTATAAAATTTACTAATTAAAACCAATGAGAGGAATGGAGAGCCAGAAATATGCTCCCAAAAGCAAAGAAAAACACCAATCACTTCCTTTTACTCAAAATAATAATGAAAAGAAAACAGAAGAATATGCTTTTCACAACTTGCTTATAAACATAGAGGCAAATACATGCTAAATGCTATTGTATGCAAGGAAATACCAGCTTGGCAAGATTGCAAGCACGATCAGGAGAGTTAAGGATCTCATAGTAGAAGACAGAGAAGTTAAGAGCAAGCCCAAGCCTTATTGGGTGAGTAGGAGCCAGTTCAGTAAGTGCAATATCCTGCAACAAATAAAACAAAAGCAAACTAAGCAGAGAAATAATAGTTGCACATATAAAGCTAAATAGCACATACAACAATGACAATAACAATTCAAATTTATAAAAATTGGCAACATGCTGGCACAAAATGGGCCCACCTGAGCAGACTTGTAAGCCAACAAAGTGCTCTCAGCAGCTTCCTTCCTCTCAGCCCCCGTCTTAAACTCAGCAAGATACCTATGGTAATCACCCTTCATCTTGAGGTAAAATACCTTGGACTCAGCAGATGAGGCAGAGGGAATAAGATGCGACTCAAGGAGGTTCAAGATTCCGTCACAGATCTTGCTGAGCTCAGCTTCAATTTTGCCCCTGTACTCCTTGATGATTGTGACATGATCTTCATTTCCTCTGCTCTCTTCCTTCTGCTCAATGGAAGATATGATCCTCCAAGAAGCCCTCCTAGCTCCAATGACATTTTTGTAGGCTACGGAGAGCAAGTTCCTTTCCTCCACAGTTAGCTCCTCCGAATCAACTGTCTTTGCAACTTTCTCCATAAACTCCACCATTTCTTCATAACGTTCAGCCTGTTCGGCCAACTTGGCCATGTAAACATGCTCTTCACGTGATGATTCAGTTGGAGACATTTTTATATCAAGCTAAAAGTTACTTCTGCAAGGAAGTTCCAAACACATGTATCATTAGAATGAGCTGGACAATATCGAACTCTAAGGGCTACATTTAATTACAAAACTAGCTTGCACAGATTCATAAATTAACTCTTCCATCAACCACTCAATAACATGTCTCCATCTATTGATTCTTAACTTTTTCATCCGTAAGTTATTAATAATTTACAAAAATTGCAGACCTTTTGCAAGCCTTAGAATGAAATCCCTCAAGCTTGAACCAAGTCAGCTAGAGCCTAGAGACGCTAAGAAAGTTGAAATAACACAAGTTCTCAACAACCCCAAAAAGAATGGCAAGAATTATCCTTCAAAGATCTTTGCAACATTAACAAAATCACAGCCCTAGATCAAGTTATGAGATCTGATTTCTACAAGTCATTTAGAAAGTCGTTATTGTTTTTACAACAAAAAATTTAATCCCAAAACCGACCATCTAGAAATGAATGTCCACTCTCCAGTTAATAATAAATCAAACTCTAATTCCTTAATTTCTCCAACATTTTCTCGTTAATAAAACAGATCAGATTCACAGACGTAAATGGAAACGGCTAAACCACACCTTAGCATACAAAAAGTTTCATCTTGTAACAATTTCACTTGGAAATTCAGACTCTTGGCCCCACAATTAAAAGCCCGAATCCAAGCTACCGATCCCATTACTTTCAAAAATACTCTTCGGCAAATCGTAACAATCAATTCTGACCTCATATGCTTTGCTATCTCCAAAATAAAATTAAAAACAAAAAACCTCCTGTATTTAGCGAAACCAACCAGTTAAGCGTCATAACACATTAAGATAAAACAAAAGACACCAAAACCAACATTTCCTACACTTTCTCAGCATCCAAACAAACCACAAAAAAATTAAAAAGCACATAAATCTCAGCAGATCGAAAAAAACACACTAAATAAATCCAAACAAATCACAAATAACATAAATCCACAAAATTAAAACCACAGATCTAACCCTAAAAACAAAAACAAAATGTAACGCTACCTTGAAAAGAGAATCTGCAGACACGGGTCTCTCTCTGTGCGTGAAATGGAGGGGAAGTAACTGCGAGGGAGGGGTATTTCGGGCTCGTTAAAAAGACTGCGAGGTAGGGGTACTTTGGGCTTATAAAAAGATAGGTCATGAGGCTAGGGGTCCAATGAGAAAGTGACAAGTATTGGGTGGCGGAGATTTCGTGGGAGTTCGTATTTTTCTTTTCGGATTTATTATTTCTGGGAAGGACACTCTAGCTTTGACCGTCAACGGAGATGGTCTGAACGAGTGATCCTCTGTGTGCGTGTGTAGTCGGAAGACTAAAAAGTCTAAAAAGAAAGCAGCCTTTAATTTATTGATGATTCGACGGTCTGTGTGTGGTGGGCCCGAGTTTCTTTTTCTTTTCTTGAGGTTGGTTATCACTTCAAGGAAAATTGGGACTTGGAATTTCGTTAGCCTTTGCCTAATCAATAATTATCCTGTCAATTCTCTTCCTCCCCTTATGCTCCTTGCGTCTTTTTAATACCCAACTTGAATTATAGGTTGGACGGTCGATCTCAATCCACTTCAAAAACAAAATATATTAAAAAAAATTCTAAATAATGGTGTTCTTGTAAGAATAATTAAAAATAAATTAATAGGTTAATAGCTATGTTTTTTTATAATTTTTATTTTTAAATAGTTCTAGATTTCAGGTTGGTTAGGTCTGAATCAATCCGATTATTTTATAATTAAAATTAATTAGTATTTATGTTTTTTATAGTAAATAATAATAGGAGGAGGTTTCTTGGTATGTGACGAGTTATGACTCATCTTGCGATGCATTTGGTGAAAAGTAATCACTTGCAAATAAATGAAATTAAATAATTATTTGAAACTAAAAAAGTTCCTTGTATGAACACTATAAAATTCCATAGTCATTAGCGTGCTCATCATTCATTGGCAAGGCCTTATCACAATGCCAGCAAAGAGTTACATCATCGATGAATCATTTCGTTTACTTCATTAATAAGTTTAGGTTCTAGTCATGGTGTTATAACTTCTTCATATGATGACCCCAAATTCAATGAATTAAAATTCAAGTTATTTGATGTTTTGATAATAGTTAATTAAATGTTTAGATCAATATTTTTCTTCTCTATAGTTCAGGAAATTCAATACCAGCACAACAGTTTTTTTTATTGAATTTAAGGATTCTTCGATAATAAAATCAGTAACTTTAAATGGATATTATAATAAATAAAAGAAATAGCTTAAAAAACCAAGAACAATAATATTTGTTTTTGTTTTTATATGATAAATGCTCAAAGGGTTAATCTATGAATGCCTGGAGAGTAAGAAGTGTGAACCTTTTACCTGGTAATTCACGGATATTTATAATCCAAGAACTTGTCGTTGTGATAAAGTGGAGGAACTTGAATCATTTGGTCCTAATAATATTAATTAGAGATAAAAATCTTTACACTTTATTAATGAGGGGCAAACATCCCTTACATATCATTAATAAGATGAAAATAAGTTATGTAGAACCTGAGATAAATTAAAAATAATGTAATAGAAGTTATGGTGTAATAAAATGAAATAAGAAAAAGAATAGAATAAATGAGGAAAGCAGAGTTAAGAAAAGAAAAAACTTTATGGTCGAATATATATGTTTTAAAAAAAGTAGAAATTGTCAAGTTATTTTAAGAAACAGTTAGACCAATTTAAAGAAAACAGTCAGAGTGTTTCCCAAAACAATTACACCATTTTGGCTATTGTCTTTGTTATAAGTTGATGGTGTGCAGCAATAAAAAAAAAAACATTTTCTTTTTCTTTTTCCTTCCTTTAACCTTGAAGGACTAAAGAGTAGGGTCCATAAGTGAAAAGATAGGGTTTTGAGAGAGAGGAACACATCAATACTAAAAATTCTAAAAGATCAAAGAGGGGGGGGAGATTAAATTAGAGAGAGAAAGTGAAGAAATAAAAAGAAAAAAGAGCAGCTTCGGAAAATTTCAATTTATTGATTTTTGAAATATATTTTGTAACCAGGTAAGATGTTCGGAACTCCTTTATGTCAATTTGAACAAGAATTAGTTGATTTTGAGTATATTTTAGCAAAATTGAATTAGGATTTTTGAGATGAAATTTGAGGAAAAGTAAATTTTTTAGAAATTATTTCTAGGAATTTTATAAACATTTATGAGAGTGAATTCATGGAAGAATGATGAAGAAAATTGATAGGTAAAGAAGGATTATAAGGACGACCATCAAGAGAACAAAAATGATAAATTATGCATTTATAATATTGACTATTAATTGTGTTATAAATGAGTATAGGATTATGCGAATAATGATTTTTACTGAGTTGAATTAATGAAATGATGAAATATTGAGTAATTAAATGGTTGGGTTTGGAAGGAAGAAAATGTAAATTATATGAAATTATATAAAATTAAATATAGATTGAATGATGAACTATTTTTGTTATGTTTGATTTGTGTTAAGTAACATGTTAGATAAATAGGTAACACTTAGATTAATTGAAGAATTGAGAATTAAATTGCTTGAAATAAGATGACTGGAATTGAATCTGAAAAATATGTTTGGTGATAATGATGCAAGCGAGGCCACATGAATTGTGCTAGTAAGGACTATTATGTGCCAGACAACAACACGTAGGTTTGCGCATTTTCATTCAATTTATGAATTCCTTAAATGTAAGAATACATGGTAATATTGTTGAGCATTTGTGAGACAAAAGAGTTTGATTAAATGATGAACTAAGGCCTCCTAAAGGGAATGTTGTAATTGATTTCGTATTCCGATAAAAGAATTGCCATGTGATAAGGACTTCCATTGAAAAAATTGTTATATGGTCTGGAATTCTTTTGAAGGAATTGTCATGTAGCATAGAATTTTGTTGAAGGAATTGTTGTATGGTATGGAATTTCATTAAAGGAATTGTTGTGTAGCGTGGATTTTCGTTGAATGAATTGTTATAATGAATAACTTTCGAGAAGGAAAGCCAAATTATAGGCTCTCCAATATGGATTGCCGAATTTAAATCGAAAATATTAGATGGTTGGTATGTTGTAACATGGAAATGGAGTATGAATTACATGTAGAGGGTATTCTGTTTAATAATTATATTTATTTGATGAAGTACCGAAATTAAGTTACTTAGTTTAAATGGTGAAGATTAATTATGAAGTATTCATGATTATTTTGTGTGGGTATTTTAGGTACAACTTAAGATTGACATGAATAATTACTTTATTGTCTTTGTGCTGGTTTAGATTTCATATTAGGGACATATTTATATTATTTATTTTGGTTATTTATATTTGTAAATGACAAATTCATAGACTATTAAAATATGTAATCATAACTAATATCGAATAGTTTTAAAGTATGAACATTTTGTAAATATGCATGATATGATATTTATCGGTAATCTCTCCATAAATATTATGTAATGCATGTATAAACTTCATGTTATTATAATGTATAAATTAAGTTGTAATCATGAACTCTTAGTCATTGTGGCAAGTAATGCAGTTGTTCATTGATTATTATTTTTTCTAAAAATATGATACAGCATCATCATTAATGATTATTATAGGAATAATCTAGTTGAATGAATCTTAAATGGATTGAATAATGATTAAGATATGATATCGACATTAGGAAAATGGTGTTTTCAAACAGAATTTTGTTGAAATTTTAGTAGAGAACAAAGAAAATTCCTTGGTTTTTCGTAAACCATAACGTAATATTAAACTTGATATTGTTTGAAATTTTAGGGATGTTATATGGTAGGTCTTTGGAAAACTTTTTATACATCTATAGATATATGGTGATGATTATTTCTGACATGGACAATTCATGCTAATAGGCTAAAGACAAAACCCTATGGTTTTTATATGGATCTTTAATGATCTTCAGACCAATTGGGTTTGACGTATAGCCAAACCTAGGGGAGACATGTTGCCTTAGACTTAACACATGATTGAACTCAAGCATGTAAGGTGTAGCGACCTATCAAACTCACGTTGACTTGAGCTAGGTACATGGCTGAATCTAAATATATTAGGTCTGACAATTTTCCATACCCATGTTGATTTGAGCTTAGCACAAAGCCGGGTCCAAGTATATTAGGTTTGACAACTTGGTTGATCTACATTTAGTTGGGCCCAATATATATGGTTGGACACAAGTATATTGAATCTGACAACTTCTTAGATCCATGTTACCTAGAGCTTATACATGGATGTACCCCATGCATATTGGGTCTCAAAACTTGCTAGACCCCCACCAACTCTATTTCAGCTTTTGGTTTAAACCAAGTATATTGGATATGGCAACTTGTCATATCCACGTAACCTTGGACTCAACACATAATTGAACCTAAGCATATTAAGTCTGACAACTTGCCAGACCCATACTAACTTGGGCTTGGCATATGGATAAACCTAAGTATATTGGGTTTAGCAACTCGTTAGACTTCTAGTTATGGAGAAAAGATGAAAGATCTTCTAGTTATAATGAAAATGTTTTGAAGCGTAACACTTCGTTTTGAGTACATGGTAGAAACTATTAAAGAATCAAAAGATTTGAGTGAGATGTCAATTGATGAATTACAAGGTTTATCAGCACCTCATGAACTTTGATTGAATTCAAAAAACTCTACAGAATTCAAAAAAGTCTATAGTATCTATTGAAGATGCACTGCAATCTCAGTTGAACATGATGACAAAGAAGAAAGTTTTAAACATGATTAAGCACAATCAATGTGGTCAAGGTAGTAGAGATAGAGGTGGAAGAAATAACAATTTTGATCAATGTCAAGGTTACAATGGAAGAACAAAAAGTAGAGGTGAAGGAGATTCAAATTAGCACCACAAGTCTCAAATTCAATGCCATAAGTACAAGAAATATGATCACCATAGGAAAAATTGTAAATCTCATATTCAATGTCATCACTACAAAAGGTTTGATCATTATTAGTATGAGTGCCAGCTTAAAAACTCAAATAATAAAAATATGCGCTTCTAAGACTTTGTTTTTGGCAAGTTGTAACATAGAAAAGGAGGAAGAGGTGTCTTTAATGATGTATTGTCATATGAACAAGAAAAATGAAAAGGGCGAATTTGAAACCAAGTGGGAGTTGATTAATAAAGTAAAAGAAAAGTTAAAAAGAAAGTCAAAAGTGTAGCTGAGAAGAGAGAAGTTATTTCTAGGTTGCTTAAAGATGAGGTTGATTGCCTTAAAATATATAAAAAAGTAATACAAGATCAACATAAATAAGATGTTGAGTCACTTAATTATGAATGTGAAGATTTCATAGAAAAAATGAAGTAAGAACATTTTAATGGTTCAACAGGATTCAAAACAAACAAACAAACATCCTGTTGAGTATTTAGATGTAAAAAAAGGAAATGAAGAGCAGTATTGATAAAAAGCTTAAAGAGATAGAAAGCTATTTAAGAAATAAAAGGAAAGTATTTGAACTAGAAAAGAGAAGTGAGCTTTAACATATTGTGCTTCTCTTAGAGAAAGAATAGAAAAGGAGTTTGAACAAGTTGTTTTAGAAAATAAGAAACTTAATGATGAGAAAAATGAGTCATATGAAAAATTCACCACAATTAGTAGATAATCAAATCCCATTGATAATAACATCAGCAAACAATGATCAACGATCACAACGTGTTAGAAAAAAAACCTATATGAATGCGTGTTAGAAAGGAAACTAGAATCGATCAATCGATAATCCATGTACTCATATTGCTATATATTCTCATATTGTAATCCTATGACTTTCAAAGATGTCATTAAAGAAACAACAAGTGGTTGCTCTTTCTACTACCGAGGCAAAGTATATTGAGTTGGAAGTTGTGCTACTCAAACAGCGTGGTTGAGAAAACTGCTTAGTAAGTCGCAACACTATCAAAACAAGCCAACCTTTTATGACAATAAATATATTATTGCATTAACAAAAAATCGCTTGTTTCATGATCGTAGCAAGCATATTAGCATCAAATGATTTGGTGAATGATCAAGAAATCATGGTTGAGTTTTGTTCGTCTGAAGATGCTGATATTTTTACAAAGTCTCTGATTTGTTCTGGGCATGAAGAAATTTGAAGAACTTGGTTCAAGGGAGGGTGTTAAAGAAACATTGATAAAGTTAGCATCATCAATCCCGGTTAAAGAATAAACACACACATACCAGAAACCTTCACCGAGAGATCCGAAAACATGATGTGACTACAAATCCTAAAGAATGGATGTCACGCTACTGCACTACCAGTCGTTCCACAATAACCAAAAAATCACCAAAAAGGAAATTTTCCTTTCCAGTCCAGATCAAAAGGCTAAAAGAGTTGACATAACATAGATGCAGAGCATTGAAGAGAGAAATCAATGCTTTGGCAACTATGGGGTTTCTATCAACTTAAAGCTGATGCAGTAGTCTTGATCCTTCCAGTCCCTATAATTCCTTGGTGATATTGGCGTTCTGAAAGGAGATGGAGAATCAAGATTGAATTCCCAAGATTGATCTTTAAGGAGCTGCTCGACCGTCGCTTCCAGTTGCAAGGGCCTAGGGGGACTCTGAGCATTAAATAGAAACCAGTATTTTGTTTAGATAATTCATTAAGGAAAAGTTAGTTTATGAAACAAGAAAGAAAGACCTGAATGAAGAAACGAGGAAAGGGAAATAAGCAAAGTGACCTTCATTGTAATTGATGCCAGCGGTGAACATGGAGCTGCCAACTGCTTGGAAAAATCTGGACAAAATAATAAAACGTGAATTGAATTTTACAAGGAAAGATTCTGCAGTGATTATAAGCAGAAGAATGTTAAGTTCCCATTACCATCTTTTAGTCCAATTGATTGCAGAAACTCATTGATGTCCATAGCTCTTGTCTGTGCTTTGATGCATTCCTGATGATTGTGCAGAAACTTTTCCTCTGCAATTGCACTGGTTTGATCTGGTTCCTCTGTCAAGACAGTTAGCTTCTTTGCATTGAAACTCTGCTTTTTTGTCTCAGGCTTCCTTGAATTAGAAATGTCGGAAAGTGGTTTTCTGCCAGCAGTTTGCCATTTCCCTGGTGCTTTGGAGATACTTTTCATCTTGCTTGCGTCATGTGGAATTCGAGAGGCAACAGCCTTCATTGAATTTGACAAATCACCGAGAGGTGTCCGTCTACTCACTAGTGATGCCATTCGTGCTGTAAATGAGTTCAAAGAAATATTCTGCAAAAGCATTGGAACTAGTTAATACCCTAGATAAACCATGTAAAATAAGGAAAGGATGACAGAATTATTCCATAAATTCAGTTTCAAAAAGTAACTAAGAAAAAAAGTTACCCCCAAGAGCACAAACCCCACACGAAGCAAGTCAGAACAAACCAGCTAAACTCTAGGACAAATACTCTCATAACATTTCCTGAAATTCTTAGAATCTCCATAGCTCTACCAAGCATGGTATATGTAAATCATTGTAACTGAATAATCAACACTACTTGTCAAGAAGATGGACGAATTCGTGAAACCAATTCAAAATCTGTTGTAACAGTGGCATTGATCACAAATCATACTTTCGTTATTTTGAATCCTCTATCAAACAGAATATCATGAAATATAGAGATTTGGGATTACACATCTAGCAACAACAATGAGTATTAATACAAGCGGAAATGAAAGTAGATTGTGAAAGCAAGATTTACAAAATCTAAAGACAAGAACAAGCAATCCATTCAAGGAAGGGAATAAAGAAAAAAGAATCAAACCTTGTTAAAAGTTTAGAAGTAGCAATCTGTCAAATATTTGTTGAAACTGATTATCCTCTGAT
>Ga0325414_1002349_pt1 | contig 19076 bp, 6 predicted proteins | sample PopdelMetagenome_8_FD_206183 | JGI IMG/M metagenome (GOLD analysis project Ga0325414, IMG submission 206183) | Populus deltoides microbial communities from Bellville, Georgia, United States - Leaf-PdKOR-R3 | ecosystem: Host-associated > Plants > Phyllosphere > Phylloplane/Leaf | place: USA... | reverse complement strand
TTAAAATCATAAAAAAACAACACAAAAAAATTCAAAATAAAAAATTACAATAAAAATAATGAGTGTTAAAATTGCAATAAGAGACCACAACAAATTTTAATTTTGAGAATTAAATTGAAAAGAATAAAAATATTAATAAAAAGACAAAAATTAAAAGAACAAAGATAAAAAAAAAAACAATACACTATAAACTTCGATTGAAAAACAATAAAATTTTCATAAAAAGGTTCAAGGAAAAGAAAAATTATAAAAATAAACATCAAATCTTAAACATCAAAATATAATAAAAAAATGAATTATTCAACGTGTTTTTTTATATTAAAAAACTCCTAGATGTAAATAAAAAAACTCATGCATACGTCTAATTAAAATAAATTAATAATCATTGTGAAAAATAATAAAAAAATCATCAATAATAAACAAAAATAAAATTAAAAAACCAAATAAAAAATAAAGATGGAATATCTATCATCACAAACCAGTATATATAATTTTTTAAGAGAAAACACGTATCCAAGGGTTGAATAAAAGTCTTCCTCCTCACGCTTTCTACTAGTCGGATAGGTAGCTTCTGCGTAACGGTTAGGGCAGGCTCGTCTCTTGCGTTTAGGCTGGATGCATTCCTTTCAAAGCAAAATCATTGATTTAAATACTAGAAAGCCCAGAAGCTGCACGCCGAGGAGATAACGGACTTTTGAATCCACGATTTTGCTTTCATTCCGATCTCAATCTCAAGGCAATGCGAGCCAAATAGCTTGTTATTACAGAATTGTAAGTAATGATTACGAAAATTAAAGTATTGAATGTTTATTATAGCAGAATTTTCAGTAACTGAATATTGAAATTCGCTGAAAGAAATATACCAATTCTTTTCGTAGTTTATCTACTTATTTTTCTCAATTAAAATTAAAACTTGCGCTGACTTTTAAGAGGTTGCTTCTTCTTTTTTTGGGTTCCAGAGGACGAGCCATGGTTCGCTGGTGGTGAATATAACCCCAAACCACCAGACCCAGGATCAGTGACGCTTTACAAGACCAGCTACCGACAGGTGGCAAATAGAACGGGGACCACAAATTTATGGTAGAAATGATACAGTAAAAGTATGCTTGGAAAAATAATAGGAGTTATTTTTTAAAATATTTTTTATTTTAAAATATATAAAAAATTTAAATACATAAAAAATATTAATTTGAAATAAAAAAATAAAAAATATTTCTAAAAAGCAATACTAAAGACAGCTTTAAAGTCAATGTTCCTGGGTCTGGTGGTTTGGCGTTACGTTCACCGCTAGTGAACCATGGCTTAAGCATGGGTACCACATACCACCAGCGGTAAACAAAACGGGGACCAAAAAACTTACGGTAAAAAACGAAAAACGTGCACGCCTCTCCCCCACACTGCTGCTTTGGATTCATCCTCGTAATCTCCAAAACAAATTAGTATATTTCTTTCAATATTTTATATCCTCGCGTTATACCGGGTGATTTTTTCAATGTATTTTTATAATTAAAAAAATTATAAATGTAAATCAACAAATTTATGCATATAATAATAACAATTAAGAATTATATATTTTAATAAATAAAAAAAAGATAACTAAAAATAAAAAAATAAAATTAAGAAACAAATATAAATCAAGATATTTCATCTCGCAAGTTGAGAAATTTATTCTGTTATATTTACTAAATTTTTTTATTAAAATATTTTTTTTCAAGTAAACAATAATAGAAATAGAGATATAAATTAAATTGATTGAATAAAATAAAAGAAAAAAAATATTATATAAGCTGCATATAAAATTGAGAAACAATTGATCTTAAATTAAAATCATATCATATAAAATAAAACTTTAACAATTAAAATGAATTTTGAAAAAATAAATATTGCCATCCATAGTGTTTTATAAAAAGATGAATTGTGCTGGCTGTACAGTATTGACCAGATGCATTCTAGTTGACCCCGTTTGTTTGCTGGAAAATAGTTTCTTTTTGGAGAATAAATTACAGGGAAAGTGAATTCCGGAAAAGTATTTTCTGATATTTGGTAGTGTAATGGAAAATAAGTTGTAAAATATTTTCCAGTGTTTGATTATGTCATGGAAAATGAGCTGGAAAATAACTTATTAATATTTTATTTTTTTCAAGTTTATTAAAATAACGAGGAACAAATCTTACAAATTAAAAAGTTGAATGAGAATGAAATTGAAAAAAAATATAACTTCATAAATTTTCTCAAATAAAATAAATAATAATCAAAATAATAGAGATCAAATCTAAAAAATTAAAAAAAATAAAAGGTGAAGAAATTAAAATAATAATAATTAACATTTCATAAATTATTTCAAATAAAATAAGTAACATTCAAAAGAATGAGGACCAAATTTGATAAATAAAAAATTTCAATAAAAAAATAATAAGAAAAAAGCAAATAACAATTATAAAAATAAGAACCAAAATTAATATAAAAATTAAATTTTAAGAGATGGAATTAAAAAATAAATATTCAAAACAAATTATATATAGCAATCAAAAGTTTGAGGATCAAATTTGATATAGTCAGTAAATAATGAAATTTCTAAATTTTTCACAATTTCCGGAAAGTGTTTTCCGTTGACCAACTTTTCTAATGGTAAACAAACACATGATAGTTTGGAAAGTGGTTTTCCGAAAATTACTTTCTGTAAAACAAACACAGCCAAAAGAAAAAATACTTTTCTGGAAACCAAACTAAATTTTTTTTTGACTAAAAAGTGTTTTCGTTGACTGAAAAGTATTTTTCATTGACCAGAAAGTGTTTCTGTTGACCAACTTTTTCAATGGTAAATAAACACAAAAAAAAATTAAAAAAAAATTTCTTATGGTATATATTTTAGTTCATAGTAGTAGCATAATCTCTCTTAAACTTGGGCTGAGAGAATCCCGAGAATCTCTTGATATGTCTCTTTCTTCTATTTCAATTCACAGCACAGCGCAGACCCACAAGGAAAAGGAATTGATCAAATGACAGCATATCCATATCCAGGTAGCTAGGATTGCCCTTTAGCTGGCTTAATTTCAAGAAGAATGACGGGCAATTTAAGATCAATGCACGCATTGCATCTAGCTATTTTTGAAAACATTTTCCAAATTACTACTGAAGAAATTTCAGATTGAATTGTATTCAAGACTCGGAACAGTAAATAAAGCTTGGATGCTAGTACCCACGACCAGAAGGCACCACCACAGGCAGGCGAATAGAATAGCGACAAAAAAAGAAAAGTAATCGTTGAAAACGAAACGTGTCAAAGATAGATAACTCCCATAGTCCCATACCGTCTCCTCCATCTTCAAAACCACCCCACGAGTTCTTCTCCGCTTCTACAACAACCATCATCACCACTACCAAAATAGTAAAAGGCTACAGCTACCAGCTAGCTGGTCATGTGAAGGTGGACCGTGGTGTGGGTCAACGAAAATATAAATATATCAGCAAAATATCCTTCGGAAGACGGCTCAGAATCCCTGGATTTAAGATCTCAAACACGATTTTGTTTTTGTTTATCAAGGTAAGTCCAGCTTCCATTCATGGTGTCGTTTGCTTTTTCTGTGATATCCTCACTCTCTTCAACCCCAACCCAGTAAAAAACCAAACCCTGCCCTTTTCATCGCCACCCAATTTTTTATTTTCGCTGTTAATTTTTGGAATTAATTTTCTCATGGAAAATGATTTTTTTATTTTTTGGGTATGTAGACGAGGACGAGGATGATGATATCAATTAGAAAAGTCAGCCCGTCAAAGCGTGGAAATCATTGCAAAATATTTTTTTAAAATAAAAAATAGCCGTATCTGCAGCCGTGGGAGAATAGTAATTTATATTAAATTAATTAAATTTTAATAAAGTAAATAAAAGAAAAATGTAACTTCTCTACGGGGACTATTAAAAAAGAATCATAAATACAAATTAATTAATTAATCTTATTTATATAGTAGGAGAGATGCAGACTCCGGTGTTAAACAGCAAATTCGTTGGAAGTCGAGTTCCCTTCTTGTTTCTGAATAATAAAAAATCACCAGACAGAAGAACCACCTCCATCTCTACCTCCTGTGTTTGCTCAATTTGGAATAATTATCACTACAAGAGGAGGACTCGGATGGCGACGGATAATAAGCTGAGGCACGTGACATCAATGCTGGAGTTGCCGTCTGGAGCTGGCAAGATTTCTGCCCTCCACGCCGTTATATTAGGAGAAGCACTTGCTTCTGAAGAGCACGATCTTGTCTTTCCTAGCGATGATTTCGCTCGTCAAGCTCATGTTTCCTCTCCTCAACAGTACTTGGAGATGTACAAAAGGTCCGTTGAAGATCCGGCTGGTTTTTGGTCCGATATTGCTTCTCAGTTCTATTGGAAAAAGAAATGGGATCAACCTGCTTGCTCTGAGAATTTTGACTTTCGCAAAGGCAATATCAGTATTCAGGTTTTTCTTTTTCGTCTTTATCTCCACCTTTTTACTTTCTTTGACACACACACACACACACAATCACTTATTTATATGGTGATCTAATTAATTAATAGCCAAGTTGAGTAATTTTTTGTGCAATTGAATGTAGTTTTTAGAGATTTATTTATTTTAATTGTAGTAATTATTATGAATATGAATTCATTCAACCATGAGGTCTCAGATTTGAGTCTCGTCACTAGTTCCTTGTGGCATATCCAAGTCCGAATAGCTCCACGGGTATCTGAAGCTTCGGCTAAATGTGGGTGCGAAAGGCTTAATTTTTTTTTTTGATTGAGGGTGTGGTTAGCTTATTTGCACACCCATTAAAGGCAGTAATTTATTGTAATTGCGCAGTGGTTCAAGGGAGGCTTGACCAACATTTGCTACAACTGCTTAGACAGAAATATTGAATCAGGAAATGCTGATAAGATTGCCATTTATTGGGAAGGCAATGATCCTGGTTTGGAAGACAGTTTAACCTACTCCCAGCTCCTCGACAGAGTTTGCCAGGTCTTTTTTTTTTTTTTTTTAAATGAAAGGATATAGATATAGCCTATGTATGTTGGTCACTTAGTTGAATTTTGTAGTCCTTCTGATTCTGTATTATCTTGTTTTATCTGTAGCTATCAAATTACTTGAAAGATGTTGGTGTTAAGAAGGGCGATGCTGTTGTTATTTATTTACCAATGCTCATGGAGCTCCCCATTGCCATGCTCGCTTGTGCCCGTATTGGTGCTGTTCACTCGGTACAGCTGCTACGACTTGTTCTTCTCATCAATCTGCTCTCTAAATAAATAAATACCTCTTACCCAATTTTTTTTTTTTTTCAATTAGGTTGTATTTGCAGGATTTTCTTCAGAATCTCTTGCTCAGAGAATCGTAGACTGCAAACCAAAAGTTTTGATTACTTGTAATGCTGTCAAAAGAGGTGCCAAGGCTATACACCTTAAAGACATTGTTGATGCCGCCCTTGCTGAATCTGCAAAAAATGGAATATCTGTAGGTATGCATGTATGTAAATTAATTAATGGCCATGTCTCTGCGAATTCAATTTTGGTTACTGTAATGTATGTGTTATATCATGAGAAACTTCACTTTTTGTGCGTTCCAAACTGAATAGAAGGTTATACTTCTCATATTATTCTTTCTTTCCTTCTTTTTTCAACTCAACAGATGTATGCCTAACTTATGAAAACCAAAATGCCATGAAGAGGGAAGGCACTAAATGGCAGGAGGGAAGAGATGTCTGGTGGCAGGTTAGTTTTCTCCCATTCTAATGTAAGAACTTCAACTTGCCACTTAACTTTAACACGTGATAAACAATAGAGCATGGCTGTGAGGCTGAATGATTGATTCAATGTATACTACCCCTGTCTGAGTAGGAAAGGGTAGTTTATACTCCACCAGTTGATAATAATTGAATATGCAAAGTTTTCTTCTTCTTTTTTTTTTTCCCATGGTAAAATGGATGGAGATATTTTTATTGAGAAAAAAAGTCAGCAGAGTGGCCATACAATGTTGTTTTTTCATGGAAATGATTCGTCTTCAGGACTTTGTCCCCAAGTATCCTACTACTTGTGAGGTGGAGTGGGTTGATGCAGAGGACCCCCTTTTTCTGCTATATACTAGTGGAAGCACAGGAAAGCCAAAGGTAATGAAATTCCTTAGTTAGACCAAGGCTCTCCTTTTCTTGTTTCTTGTTTCTTTGCTTTTCTAAAATAAATGGTTTCAAAGGGAGTTCTTCATACAACGGGAGGATACATGGTTTACTCTGCAACAACATTCAAGTATGCTTTTGATTACAAACCATCTGACGTCTACTGGTATCCATGAAACTACGACCTGTCTTGTTGTTTCTTTCGCTTTCTCTGTTTGAAGTGGCTCCTTAACCTGTTCAATTTTTATTTTTGAATTTTTTTCTTGGCGTTAGGTGCACAGCTGATTGTGGTTGGATCACCGGGCATAGCTATGTGACTTACGGACCCATGCTTAATGGAGCATCTGTTGTCGTATTTGAAGGGGTAACTTATTTTGAACTTACAGTCTGGAAAGTTCTCATTTATATTTTTTCTTTTAATCAGAGAACTGAGTTAACAAACCAGAAACTTCCATAGGTAAATCTGTGTAAACTTCTCACAATTCGAAATTCTATGACAGAAAATTTTGAATATAAACTCACGATCTTGATAGGGTGGACTAGGTTTCTATGGAGGAAAGCAAACTGGGGATGTGTTTTAAAGTCTATTTTTCATGTGAATACATTATCTCACAGATCAAAATATCTAAAGAAATTGTAAAAAACAGAATTAAAATTGAGTGTGTTAGTAGAATATTGACTGAAATTTTATTTGGTGGAAGATTCTAATAATTTAACTGAATATGGTGCTTGTGGAAGCAAATTAAGATATGCAATTATGTGGAAGCTATGTTTCTTTAAACATGGTCAAACTACTTTCTCCCTACCAGTATCAGCTTTCAATTCCAGTTATATGGTGTAACCTTCTTGGATTTGTAGAAATTTCATTTTTATAAAATGTATCTGCATGTCCTGCAGACTCCAACTTATCCTGATGCTGGGCGATGTTGGGATATTGTTGACAAATTTAAGGTGACAATATTCTACACTGCCCCTACCCTGGTGCGCTCCCTGATGCGTGAGAGTGATGAGGCAAGATATCCCCTACATTGCATATAATTTGTTAGTGAAGGCATTAATAAAGTTTATGAAAAGTAGGATGGTGTTATTCCCACTCCATTATCTTACATTATTCTAGTATATTTATTTTTTCTCCTGTTTTCTATTGTGCATATCCATGTTTAGTTTGTTCTAAAAAGAAATTGTGGACATGCAACATTATTTTTTATTTGTTATAGAATATATTGTTTCTTAGTATAGTTTGTTTTTCTTAGTTCTATCAACACAAAAAAAATTAAATTGTTACAAAAGAAATGTGTTAGTAATTTATCTTAGTGCTAACAAAATTGGTTTGGGGAATTTATGATTGCCAATCAAGATAAGATTAAAATTTAACATTGCCTTTTGAAAGCCACGTGGTTGTTTTTTCATTTCCTATTTGCAAATTTGTTTGATATATGTTCATAGTTGCTCTTAACATGAGTCTCATTCCTTCTGAGCCCTGTTGTCCTGGGAAATGTAATTAACCAAAAAAAAAAAAAAAAGGGTGCATGAGAAGAAGGATCTGAAATTTTCAGTGGCTGTGAATGGATTGTACTTCAGCACTTTATTTGATCATGGCGGTGCTCTGGTTATATTATCTAGCAAATTATTATTGAAGTTACATTTTTTTTTAAGTTTATATTTATGGTGCTTTTATTTTCAAGTTTATATTTGTGCTATCGATTTTACATGCAAGAGCACACATGCATGGTTAAAGGAGCTCTTCAAGCAAGTATTGTGAATGACATGTTAATCTCAACTATTGTTTGGTAATGCAGCATGTTACTCGCTATTCACGCAAGTCCTTACGTGTCCTTGGAAGTGTAGGCGAGCCCATTAACCCAAGTGCATGGAGGTTTTTAGCTATATTAACTTTTTCTTGATCTGGAAACTGGTCTTAGTTTAGAAAGAATTCTTAATGCATTTCTGTTTCTTACAGGTGGTTTTTCAATGTAGTTGGAGACTCACGGTGCCCTATATCTGACACTTGGTGGCAAACTGAAACTGGTGGTTTCATGGTATTTTCGTATATTCTTTTTATTTGCTATTGGTGCAATGCCATCACTTCCCAATTGTAATTGTACTATAATTGTTGTCCATGGCTACCAGAAACTTCACAGAACTTCTATTTCTCTTTGTATTTTCTAGAAGTCTTTTATCATGACTTCACCATTGGAATATATTAATAATTGTATCTGTGGCTGCCTGTTAGATTACTCCACTACCAGGTGCCTGGCCACAGAAGCCTGGTTCTGCTACTTTCCCTTTCTTTGGTGTTCAGGTTTTTATGCAATCAAACATCTTATCCCTTTTTCATTTAATATCTTCCCCTGGTCTATGCCTCCCCACCCTTCATCAATCTTCTTCTGTTTCAATTGTAGCCTGTCATTGTTGATGAGAAGGGTGTTGAGATTGAAGGAGAGTGCAGTGGGTATTTGTGTTTAAAAAGCTCATGGCCTGGTGCATTCCGAACTCTTTATGGGGATCATGAACGATATGAAACCACGTACTTCAAGCCATTTGCTGGCTATTATTTTACTGGTGACGGCTGTAGCAGGTTTTCTAAAATTTCAATGACATTTCCATTTTTTAATCTGCACCATTTTATGTGCACTTAATTTTGGATTTTGATGGTGTCCATAACGGCTTAACCTTGAAGCTTTGTTTCCATTGTTATCTGGGATCCAAGAATTTCCAAAAGACTACTGATGGCTTACATCCATGTCGCAGGGACAAAGATGGATACCACTGGCTAACTGGAAGAGTTGATGATGTCATCAATGTGAGGTATGTTTCGGGTCTCAAGCCTTTCCATTTCTCTCCTTTTTTTCCTGCACGTATTCCTGCGAAGTATAAATAAATTCAGTGACTTGAACACTTTTTAATGAAGTACAGTGACCTCTCCCCCTCCCTGTAGTTGAAATTTGCGTTATTTCTTCTATGGTTGCAAGTGTGCCATTCTTTTCATTTTCACCTTGATAATATGTGCAGTGGTCATCGTATTGGAACTGCTGAAGTTGAATCTGCTCTTGTTTCACATCCAAAATGTGCAGAAGCTGCTGTGGTTGGTGTTGAGCATGAGGTACTCAATGTCCCTATGTTTTTGAGAGAACTGTTAAAAATTTCTTTCTGCAGTATTTCTAAACCTTGGTATCTTTCTGTTGTTAGGTTAAAGGACAGGGGATTTATGCCTTTGTTACCCTTGTGGAAGGTGAACCTTACAGTGAAGAACTTCGGAAAAGTCTTATACTCACAGTGCGGAAGCAGGTCTGTATTCAATAGAGCAGCTTGACCAGCTTTTCAAACGTATTATGCTTGCTCATTAGTGCACTCGACATGTGGTGTTTTCTCACATTTTCAAAGTTGCATCTTTTATATTTAGTAGGGTTCATGCTGGACCCTACTCTACTGTGCAAAAAAAGGAGGCCCTTGAAATCATGTAAAGACGTCTTTTGTGCATACATGGTCAAAGTTTCTTGTCTGATACCCCCTCATCTGTTTAGTTTTGTCAAGCCTAATACATATCAGATTCCTTTCATCTGTTTGGCTGGCTTATTTGGAGTGATTTTAAGCCATACAATCCTTAATTGATAAAAGGAGGGTGTTGCGTAAAAATACATGTTTTCTATTGGCTGCACTTACTGGAGCCTTATTGTTCCATCTTTCAGATAGGAGCATTTGCAGCACCTGATAAAATTCACTGGGCGCCTGGCCTTCCAAAGACAAGGAGTGGAAAGATAATGAGGAGAATTTTAAGGAAAATTGCTTCCAAGCAGTTAGATGAACTCGGAGACACCAGCACACTTGCGGAACCACATGTGGTGGAGCAACTTATAGAACTTGCTGATTGCTGAATTTCCTAACTCGCGGCATGGGAGGTCACTACCGCAAGTTATATTAGAGGCTCTCTCCAAGCTCTCATTAACCATGACAGTTACTCCAGTTCAATAAAGTTCCTACTATCTATATTTCATTTATTTGAGGGTACTCCCATGGCTTCTGCCAATGTGCCATGTTCATCGAATACTAGTGATTCCAATTGTTTATTGTCTGTCCAAGAAATGCGTACAACTTTGGCTGCTTCTTTCTGATGCAACGTATGAATGAGCAGTTTTTGATCCTCGGATTGCATTCTCAGTCTTGTTTAAAGGCCAGGATTTTTTCCTACACGCTTCATGGTTTTAGTAACACCAATTTGTTGTCTGGTCGGAGTATCACAGGAGGAACTGCAATAAATATGCAGTCGAGTCATGAAGGTGTGGCTGAGGCAACCACCACACTGTCTACTGGTTTTGACTTCTTGCATAAGCAATAAGAAAAACTGTGTTTTTAAAAATTTTAATTTTTTTAAGTAAAATTTAATATGATTTGTATGTTTTGGATCGTTTTGATGTGTTGATGTTAAAAATAATTTTTAAAAAATAAAAAAATATTATTGATATATATTTCGGCATAAAAAATTATTTGAAAAGCAACTACTATTACAGTGCCAAGCAGGTAAATAAATAGCTTTATTTGTGTTAGGATGTGTAGTGATAGTTTAAAATATTTTTTATTTAAAAATATATTAATAATATTTTTATTTTTTAAAAATTATTTTTGATATTAATTAAAAAAAAGACCAGTTCCAAGTTCCAACACGATACTCTTAAACTTGCTTCCAAAAATTTTGTTGCGTGGAAAACTTCATTTGAACCTTCGTTGAAATACCAAAACCTAGGCCTCACTGATGTAATCCTGCCTATCTTGAATGGTTTGGAAAAAAAAAAAAAAAATCAAATTTCAATGGCTTGGTTTCTATCTGCGAAGATGTTTGGCATGCTCCGATTTTCTTTCCGACACAAGTTGCAGCTGAACATTCAATTTCAGGAGCTCACTTTGGAAGCCAGCCGTAGCTAGGTATAGCTGCATTAGGCAACCCCCTTTCTCCTTCAAGGAAACGTCTCATTTTATGAACTTGATGGAACACGTTGAAATTGTAAACTTCAGACGATCAGTAACAAACTCCATGAATGCAGCATCTAGATCAATGCCCTCAGTAGAAAGAAGCCTCGAACTTAAACCGAATCTGGCACGAGGAGAGAACAAAAGGCTATAAAACTGCAAAACATCACTAGGAAAATGCCCTCAAATGCGAGAAGCCTCAACTTAACACTCGAATCTGACAAACAAAAAGGTGCAAAATTGCAAGATGCCACGAGATTATAACTAACATAAAGTTGCATGATATGCCATGGCTGGCTAGCTGTCCGCATCCCATCAACAACACTAATTGCACAGAAACAGCAAGCAAACAATTTGACAATTCTTTCGTTCCATGGTAAAATCGTGATTGTGAGATCCTCATGGAATAGTTTGACACATTGCAAGGATTCACGATCACAAAGAGGAAAGAGAGGAAAGAAAGAAACGAAGAGAAGAAAATGGAAACTGTTGGTCAACCGTAACAATCCAAAATATCTGATGATGAACAGCTGAACATGCAATTATTTAAGCAGAACAATCTTGTAATGTTTGATCAAATCACGGGCACCACCAGTCACAAAGGCCCACCAAACTTGATGAAAGCTTTCACAGTCCTGTGATAACACAACTCGTGAATTCCTAATCGGAATCCTCATAAACTTCTCCATCATCGGACAACTCATCAAATGATCGCATGTCAAGCTGGTAGCGAAGAATACCGCCAATTCCACCAAACCCCCTGCAAAACTGCGATCCCTCTTGTGATTTATTGGTGACGAATTCAAGTGTACAACCAAATCGCTTGTACTCATTGGCAAACCACTCAAGCAAGGGCATCTTCTCCTGAACCTCCAACTCTGCAGCAGTGGCTGAATCTCGAAAGTTATTCTGATCAGCCTCTTGCTCCTTGTTCAAGTGCTTTATGATTATTTCTCCTGTAGCACTGTTTTTCAGCGTGTACCTATTGATATCTAGATTTTCCCACACGATAAGGATTTCGACAGCACCCATTTCCAGAGCCTTCAATGTATCATCAACACCAAAGACATACTTCCCGGTATCCTGGCTGATCTCCTCAAAGTATTTCCCTATCAAACGTTTTTCCTGTATAAACTTCACATTTGATAGAATCTCAGCTGACAGCTCAATAGCTTGGTTGAAACCATTTTCTCCACCATATGAAACATCAACCACATTCAATATCTTGGCTTGCAACCGTGGGTCAAACATATCTGACTGGCTGAGCTCAGTCTTGAAGTCAGCTGAACCAGCTAGTATCAACCCAGCAACATTGGGCTGACTGGTAGCAGGATTGATGAAGAACTGGGTGGCAAGCTCTGCAGTTTTCCTCACATAGTTGTGCCGTTTTTCCATCCGAAGTCGAGCAAACCGCAGAGCAGACTGCCCTCCTCTACCGTGCTTCTTTGGCAAATCAACAGTAAATTTATGAAGCACTTCTCGCGTGTTTCCACTCAGTGTCCCAAATAAGGTGCCGTTCCCATCCATGACAATAAAACCAAACTTGTCATCAGACTCTAAGAGCTCATTGAGTGCTTCTGTGTGAAACTTGTTGTCACAGAGGTACAATGATGCATTTATAGGTTTGAAAGGTTCAAAATCAATTGTCACCTTCTTCTCTTTTCCATCTTCAGTAACAATTGTTCCCGTATAAAGCACCAGCCCATTCGGTGGAACCTTGTTATAAAGCTTCAGCCTCTGCTGAGCAGATGTAATGGCACCCAAGACAGACTGGCGGTTGACCCTACTTTTAATGTTTGAAGCAGTTCCAAATTCATCACCTAACATCTTTGTGACCCGAGATATTTGATCACGAGGAGGCATTATAAGAGATATCATGCTCGTGCCATTGCCCCTTGCAGACTCCAATGCCTTAATCAACTTTTTGATTTTCCATATCTCAATATTCTTATCCGATTCATGACCATCAGCCATGTTGATTAACTATAGGCCCAAAAAAACTATATGGTTACCCTGCATAGATACAAACCAACTCCGCATAAACAAGAAGATAAACTGTCCATCAGGAAAAAAGGCATAAATGAGTCTTTTGTAACAATACTTGTAGAACACGTAATGAATGTTATTTAAATTTTGATGTGATCGATTTTCTTATACTACGAATGATGCATTTTCTTTTCTATATGGTGAGAACTTTAGACAGGATAGCTTGTACTCATGAAGCTGCATGCAGATTTTTGCAAGAATTTGCGAGAAAGTAAACATTACAATTCCAAGATCCACACTCAAAACCCGTTCCCATTTATCTTCCAAAATGCAATGTCACTCATGTTATGAATGATCACTTTCTCAACACGTATTCATACATCAACTTGTGAAGTATTAGCATATAAGCACTTTGATTACAAACTAATATACATTGAGTACTTCTTTGGGTGTTTAAAAATTACATGAATCTGACAAGAAGCAATTCCCAAAAAAATTAGCATATCTTACGAGGCCAGTAAGTCACTTTCCCAGTATCAACAAATGAAAAATGGTGAGAAAGTGAAAAACAAATATAGATTTCACATGTCACTTTTCATCTGCACAGCTACCAAAAGAAAGAGGGGAGAAAAACCATAAAACATACACTTAAAACGTCCTCTAATATTTTATTTGATATCCATGGCTACCATATGCAAACAACTTTCAAGGTTCAAAACGTTCTAGCAGAATGCATTTCTTTATCACAGCAACATGTAGAGTTGGATCTAGCACCTTGAGTAATAATATGATCTAACTGATGATTACACCAACAGCTTCCATTAATAAAATAATGAAGCTAAAAACATTTACTGGGATACGTAAACTTCACATTGAAACCCATAAGATGGTTGATGTTTGAATCTCCATTCCACACCATTTCACGAGGAAGAATATTGCTGGATAAACTATACACTGATGCAAGAGCATACAGAAATGATGTTTCACAATAGGCCTTTCAAGAGAGAGGTTTCTGGCATAGCTAAGGCTAGGCAGAAAGACCTAGCTTGAGAGGATAATAAAGTAACAAGTAAAAATAATAGCGCAGAAGTAAATATTCTCATAAAGGGAGACAAATTACAGGTAAAGGTGAATTTTTTGAGTGTTTTTCATATTGTCCTTTTTGTTGCTGGATTAAAGGAAGACAATCAAGAGAACCAGGCATCAGTATCAAACTTGCAGATGTGGAGATAGTGTATTACAAAGAAAAGAAAAATAGCATTTTATCTCATATAAGATCAGTTGGCGAGGGATCTGCTGGATAACGAAGCAATTACTGACAAAACTAGCAATATTTTTTAAACCATAGCAAACCTTCTAACAGTCATGTCAACTGACAAATCGAATCAATTAAAAATTCTCCATAGTTTCTTAAGATACCCACATGGAGAAAATCCTATTTCACACATTATAAAACAGAACCACAAAAGAAACAAGAAAGAGAAGGAAAGTAAACGGTGTCAACAGACTTTACTGCTATTGAAAAATATGACACCAGCATCTAGAGACGATGGCCTATCACTTAGGTGAGCAGAAACAGGATTTGCAAGTAAGAGAATCAAAACCATCCAAAAGCAAAGTCTCCATCTTGATGAAATATTTGGGCATCAAACAAACCAGAGCTGAGGTCATGAAGAAGGTCAAAGCTAAGTTTTGACCCTCTCTCAAGACACGAATCAAGCACACAAGTGATGCAAAAACACAGATTGGAAGATGAAAATTATCACCAGATCTACTTCCATAGTGTTGTGCTCTCTACTTGTAGAAAAAAGACATCCATTTTCAGACAAAAACATTAATAATAAGAAGACGAATAAAAAGCAGATGAAAAGAAGCTGAAACTCAGAAAATTACCTGTGAGAAGAAGAGCTCCCCTTCCTATGCAGGCGAAATGAGTACTCTGTAGTCACTCACTTGACTAGTCAAAGATGTTTCTTAGGGGCTAGGGCTTCCCTTTGCGCGTGCATGCTAAACCCCTCCTCCTTTTTTTCTTTTGTCCGATCCCCATATTTCTTTTTTGTTTTTCAACCTTCATCTCTCCTTATACTATTTTTTTATTCAACCTTTGTCTTTTAAGATTTTTTAGAAAAAATGGAAGAAGCTCACATTTATAACTGACCACTTGTAGAGAAAATCTGTCGCCGCCTCATGCAAGACATCTTTGCCAGCACCAGCCCTCAATTTCCACCTCGCCGAGATGTACCAAGAAAGATACTTAGGAAAGGTTTTTTGTCCGAGAAAGAAGAAAAACTTGTCTGTGGATTCAGCCACCTCTAAAGAAGAATTGACTATCAAGAAAGATCTTGGTCGCCCATATGATCTAAGTAGAGGATTTTCCCGTCATTAGCTTTTTCAACCAATGATAGTTTTTAATGAATAATCTCAAACCATCAACTAAAAGTGTGCGTGTGTAAACTTTCTTTCTTGAACTAGTTTGGTCACCATCTTTGACGACAGCAGCAGCAGCAGCAGCAAAATGCAAGAGAAAAGGGACAAATGATGTGTATCGCCGAGGGATTGATTCGGTTTTGTGTTTCTGTTCTTGCCAATTCAATTGTGTTAGGCCAATTCTCCATCCATATACATCAACAGGTTGTTTGTAATTTCACTGCACATTCTTAGCACTTCATACTTAATAAAGTTGGTTAAATTTGTAACTACTGTGAGTGGAATGTCATAGTGGCAATATCATTGACCATGTATTAGATTAAATTAAAATTAAATTTTTTTTTGGATTGAATTTAATGGTTTGCATTTGGTTGTTTAAATATAGAGATATTGTAATATCATGAGAAAAATATGATGCTCAATTAATATTTAGTTTGGCACAATTAAATTAAAATTTATTAATTTAAAATAATTAAAGCTTTAAAGACCATATTAGAAACTAAAAACAAATACGAGAAACTACAGGGAATGGATAATTAAAGACCGGATACGGCATGCAATCCACATGTCAGTGTATGAGGGGAGCTGTTGTGCTCTAGCGAGGCATGCGACTTTATTCGATGTTAGAACACCGCTATTGAGTGTGTTTGGTATTGCGGTTGCTGTTGTGGTTTGAAAAAAGTTGTTTTATAAAAAGTACTTTTAGTTGAGGTTGGTTTGAAAAAATAGGTGTTTGGTTAAAACTGTGGTTGAAATTGAGGTTGAAGAAAAAATAGTTTAATATGTTTGGTTAAAAAAATGCTTTTCAAATTGAGGTTATGAAATAATTAAAAATATTTTTAATTTAAATATTGTAGATTTAACTACTATTATTACATCATGAAATAAATAATATTGATATCAAAATTTATTTATTATTCCATTAAACTACATGCAATGTCATCATCACATACGAAATCTATCTAATAATGACTATATTTTTCATGGTTTTTTAAGCACGCAACAACAAAAACTAAATTTTTTGTTACGTCATCAAGCGATATCCTTCTAATTTAATGAATAAAACACAATTAAAAAAATAAAAACTGAATTTTTTTTAACTGAGTCGGACCCGGCAAGAACATAATTGGAATTGCGATCAAATTTCACAAATGTCACGTCATCATGCGATATCCTTATAATTTATATAATGTTATTAAATAATATTAAATACTAGTTTTTCAAGTAAAACTCAATTTTTTTTAAAAAAATTTACAATTTTATTACGTCCAAAATTTATTCGACAAGAACTACAGTTTTCATGATTTTTTGAGCGTGCAATAAAATTAGGTAACATATTATCAGGAATAAAATTGAGATTACAGTACGAGTAAATTTAATTCACCTTAAACTAATTTTTTTAAAAAACAAAAAAAAAATTAGAAGTTCATATTTACGTGAACAGTGCGAGTGAAATAAATTAACTGCACTAGTTTTTTTTAAAAAAAAACAATAACTGTTCACATGAACAGTGCGACGCACTGTTCACTTTAGTGAATAATGCAACAGTGGAGCATGCCTCCACTATTCACTGAACAGTGGAGCCATGCTCCACTGTTAAGAGGAAATCACAACGATTTTGCTGCTTCTCCAAACTTGTGGTGCAACAATTAAAATTGATGGGTCCCACTAATAAAAATCACTTTTTTCTCTGTTATCAAACACTCAAATATGTGGTTGCGGGTGAATCTCACCCGCAACCACATTACCAAACAACATCATTATTGGTGGAGTTTAAAGCGGTTCAACGAGAGCTTTCTTGGGAAGCGGTACATGTTGACAAAAAAACAACATTGTGGCTCTAGCAGCGTTTTATTCCTTCTCATCTTTCTTTTATCTTTACTCCCCTCGATTTCTACTCTGATTCTCTCCAAAATAGCAAGATGTCATGTAATTATATTTGATGTCACATTTGGGTTTTTTTTAATTGTTTTTTTTTATTTTTTTAAAATATTTTTTTATTTTATTTTTCAATATTGGATTGATTGAAGATTGAATTTTGTAATTTTTTTTTATTTTTTTTATAAAGCAATCCTGATCTCATAAACAAGGTAACGAGTTTGAAAGGTTAACTTGGTTGGAAATTAGGCTTCATGATTTTTTTTTATTGGATTATCTCAGTCTCATGTTCTGGATATCGAGTTTAACGGACAAACTTGAGTTGACGTGAGTCTTTTTTTGGGTTGTTTTTTTTTAAAATTGAATACTTCTCGATACCGTCCTTTAATATTTAGTTGATACGGTAATCGAGTTTCGTAATTTTATTTGATTTGATTTTTATTAGGTTATTTCAGTCTCGAGATTTAAGTAGCGAGTTTGGCATGCTAACTTAGGTTGACTCGTGTCTGTTTTTTTATCTTTTTTTAATTTTATTCTCAACATTTCGTTGATTAAGAATTAAATTTTATATTTTTTTTATTTTTCTTTTTATAGGATTGTCTCATTCTCATGACCTTAGTCATGTGTTTGCTATTTAAACTAGGGTTGATTCAAGTTGTTGTTTTTTAATTAGATGCTTTTTTTTTATTCAACATTAAAAATCATGTTGATTTGGCTCTTTTTTATTATTAGATGAATTAGAAATGTATTTTAAATTCAATTTAATTTCTACTTTGTTATTAAGTAAGATTATAGAGATCTTTTGGGGGTCTTAGAAAATATCTTTTCAGAATATTAACAAATGTTTATTTTGTTTACGTCATTATGATCACCTTTTTTTAATTCAGTTTATTTTATTTTTATTGCTGTTTTTTTATCATATAATTAAATGAAACCAACTTATTGAACTTAGTTGAGTCTATGACTCAAATCATAAGTTTTTCTTACTTATTTCAAACGTGCTAACAACACCTAAATACATTTTTTTATGTTAAGAAAATTAATTATGTCCACAAGACAGCATGGATAACTAATCTAGTATTTTACTATTGAGATACTTGGATATGGATAAAGTACATTACTAATACGTTGGCATATAAAGTTGTAGAAAACAAAGTCATTAAGATTAGCCCGACCTATATCCCGATCCAAGGTCTAGGTCTTAAATTGGATGAGTTAACCAAGATTAATTCGAATCAATCCAAATTGGTATCATTTCAAGTTTTTTTTTTAAAAAAATTAAAACAATATTGTTTTGAATTTTTTTTTAAAAATCAAATCAAAATTTGATTGTGTTATTTCCTATTTAATTTAAATTAAAACTTACACAATATCAAGTCCTTTATCCTTTATCGGTAAGTTAATGGATTAACATATCAAGCTAAACCCATTTTAATAACACCAGTAGAAATTTACATAATCTGAAACTGCCCTAGAAAACAAATTAAATTATGGTAAGCCAACTAAAGTGGAAACTGATTCAAGTCACCACCTAGTGAGAATGTTGATGGGGCTGAGGCAGCAGCATTCCATGAAATGTTGCCACGAGCTAAAGAAAAATTAACAAGATAACTAAAACATATGGGGTTAGTTTGACTATTCATATGAAAACTTGAATAGCTGGATTTTTTTTATTTGTAATTTTT
>Ga0325414_1002348_pt1 | contig 19076 bp, 10 predicted proteins | sample PopdelMetagenome_8_FD_206183 | JGI IMG/M metagenome (GOLD analysis project Ga0325414, IMG submission 206183) | Populus deltoides microbial communities from Bellville, Georgia, United States - Leaf-PdKOR-R3 | ecosystem: Host-associated > Plants > Phyllosphere > Phylloplane/Leaf | place: USA... | reverse complement strand
GTCAATTTGTGTTGTTAATGGAAAATTAAAAATTATATGGGGATGTTTTTTAAAATATTTTTTTATTAAAATAATATTTTTTTATTTTTTAAAAATTATTTTTAACATCAACGCATTAAAATGATCATAAAATACCAAAACAATACTAATATGAAGTAAAAAAAATAAAAAAATTTTGAAATTTTTTTAAAAATAATTTTAAAACACAAAAATAAACTAGATGTAAATTTAATTGAGTCCCGTGTATTTTGATCATTTGTTTTCTATGTGATATATATGTGTGTGTGTATGTCATGTAAAAATTAAAATTAAAATTATATTTATTGTTGATTCATATATAAGGTTTAATTTAAACAAATGAGAAATATATTGATAAATTTTTTTAAATCCTGTTTATTTTTGCGTTTTAAAAATATTTTTGAAAAAAATTAAAAAAAATTATATTTATTTTTTTAGCTTCAAATTAATATTTTTTTGGTGTTTTTAAATTATTTTAATGTGTTAATGTCAAAAATAATTTTATAAAAATAAAAAAATATTATTTTAATATATTTTTAAGTGAAAAACAACCATAACAATACTTTTAAATAAGTCTTTAAAATATTAAAAATATTTTTCTCAATCAATTCCATCATATAGCTATTTTTATTTTTAACTTTTTGAAAATATTCATATGACTTCCATCTAAAAAAATAGATCCCAATCCATCATTGAAAATCAAGTCAACACTGTAATTAAAATTATTTTTAAAATCTCGTATCTGATCATTTTGGATTGTTTTAATTTTTTTTAAGTATTTTATATGTAGAAATATATTAAAAAAATATTTTAAAAAAATATTTTAATTTTTGATATTAATCTATTAAAAAATTAAATTACATAAAGATATTAAAAAAATTAAAATTATGGAACAAGTTGAAAATGACATTAGCATGAGTACAGGATCAATTAGTGACAACATTAGTCGGTTGTCGTCTTGTTGTCTCTTAAAACATTTTATTAATGCTATCAAACCTAAATTAGGGGTTGTTTGTTTTTTGAAAAGTAATTTTTTAAAAAATAATTTTTTAATTTTTTTATGTTTGTTTGTTATTAAAAAAATTATTTAATAAAAAATATTTTTTGGTCAATGAAAAACATTTTCTAGCCAAAGAAAAATTTGGTTTGGTTTTCAGGAAAGTATTTTTCTTTTATTTTTGGCGAAAAACACTTTCCGGAAGTTGTGAAAAAATTTAGAAGTGTTATATTTTTTGTTGATTATATCAAATTTAGTCCTTAAATTTTTTATTGTTTTATATATTTTGTTTTGAATATTTATTTTTCAATTTCATCCCTTGGAATTTAATTTTTATATTAAATTTGGTCCTTATTTTTATAATTGTTATTTGCTTTTCCCTTATTATTTTTTAATTGAAATTTTTTATCTATCAAATTTGGTCCTCATTTTTTTATTGTTACTTATTTTATTTGAAATAATTTATGAAAAGTTTATTATTATTATTTTAATTTCTTCATCTTTAATTTTTTTATTTTTTAAATTTAATCTCTATTATTTTGATTATTATTTATTTTATTTGAGATAATTTGTGAAATTATATATTTTTTTCAATTTCATTCTCATTCAACTTTTTAATTTGTAAGATTTGTTCCTCATTATTTTAATAAACTTGAAAAAAATAAAAAATTAATAAGTTATTTTTTAGATACTTTTCTATAATATAACAAAACACTGGAAAGTATTTTCCAACTTATTTTCTATTACACTACCAAATATCGAAAAATAATTTACTTTTTTGAAATTCACTTTCTTTGAATTAATTTTCCAAAATGAAACTATTTTCCAACAAATAAATGAGCTCTTAGCTAATAAAGATAATATAATGAGTAACTCGGTATGTGGATCTAGCTAGGTTTTAAAATAAATTAAATAGTAGTTGATTTAGTGTGCTCCAAGCAACTTAGTGATATACTTTCGACCTAGTTAGCTAAAATCTAGTTTAATTATTTTTTTAAAAAATGTTGATTTAATATTTTTTAATAAAAAATATTAGAATAAAAATGCTCTGAATTGACCCAAAATAAATGGGGTTTAACTCGCCTAACATGTGATCTAAATCACGATCTTAACTATGTTTAGTAACCTTACTTTTTAAAATCTATTTTTATTTAATCAAATGATAATTGTAAAAAAACCATCCAGTAAAATTATACAGAAAAATATATATTTTTTAAATCTAAACTTTATTTTTATATTAATACATCTCTTTATTGTTTTAACAAAAACGTATTTTTTTTATTATAAACATTATTTTTAAAATCAAAATCCACCATGATCTAAAAACACAAGATTAAAAAAAATATACTGAAATAGTATCTTAATATATTGTATAAATATTGAAGAAAAAAAATAAACGTCATAAAATCATGTAAAAGATTCATAAAAAACTTAAAAGAACATAATTTTTCTTATCATTAAATACTCATGAGTAATTTATTATTTTTTATTTTTGAAGAAAGGAAAAGAAGTAGCATAAAAAGGGCCTAGGCATTCGGGGGCAAGTAGACAATTGACCCATAAAAAAAAACTAGTGCATAAATTGTTTTTTTGTTAGCTTTTGTACTTTTATTAAAATTTTTTTTAAATAAACAAAGGACTTGAAATTTGTTTACCAAGATTTTAACTGTTGTAAATATGGTTGAAAATCAGTTTAAGTCTTGTTGGATAAAAAATACATTTTAGTCTATTTAATAAACATATTTAAAATTTTAATAAATTAATTTTTTTAACTTAAAACGCTCATAAAACCGGTTAAAAAACACAATTAAACTATAAAAAAGTCTTTTATCTCAATCTTGATCAATTTTTTATAGCAATACAAAAGTTAAAAAATACTTTAATGACACTTATTTAATTAAGAAAAACATGTTGACATTAAATTTAGTTTTTTTATTCACAAAATCTAGGTGAAGAATCATTTTTTCTCAAACCTAAATATAAACAAAATAAAGTTTTAGATTAAAATATAAAATTATGAAACTGAAAGAATAAAAAATGAAAACAAAAAATTTTTGCTTAAAAAATGTTTAATGAATTGTTTTAAAAGAAAGCCTATATTTTTACCTCGGTACCAAATTTGATATCTACATTTTTAATTTTTCTCAAGTAATAAAATTGATTTTTTTTTTTTTTTACAAAATCAATCATAAGCTCAGTGTCAAAATATTTACACCATGACAATTTTATATAAAAAAAATCATAATAAAATATGAAATCCAAATCTCATTCAAAACAACGTGAAAGTATAGAATAAAAAAAAAATAACCGGAGTGGAAAAAAACTTAAAAGTACTGGAGAAAAAAAACACGCATTGTGTTTAGGTGCAGTGTTTTCCAAATCTCTTTTTAAGTATTTTTTTTTTTTTTTGTGTATTGTAATTACGAGGAGAACTCACAGCAAACAAGTCCAACTTACACAAGATTAGTAATCTCGTTTGCCAATTCGCTGGCTCTACAATGATCATCTTCTGAATAGATTTATAGAGTTTGTTTAGTTGTTCCTGTCTACAATTCGCATTCGGGAAAAGAATTGGACAATGGAAGCTAGGTTGAAAGTTACGTGAGATCAACCAGTTAAAAGATGGAATTTATCAGAATTTGGACTGGCTAAAGCAATGCTGATAAACGGAATCCACTCTTCCGGCGCAGTTAAAAAGTCGGAACCGTAAACCTTCATCGCAAAAGGCCACAACATAGTCAGGATCTGGAATGATCATGCTCCGAAAGAGTTGCATTAAAAATTATAATGTTCAGGCTAAATGAATAGCCACAAATAAACATCCGGAAATCTGTAAATTTTCTACAAAGCTATGGAACCATCATAACCCAGAACTATAATTCTCTCAGTGTTAGCAGGTACCGTAACGGTGCATTGAGCTGTGGCAATTTAAAGAGCAGGTCCACGTTCACATTTGAAACTCCATTGTCATTGAAATTGTCTGGGAAACTCCTGCATCAATGTCAGCCTGTAAGCTCTTCCATCAAGCCCTGTTGATCAAACAAGGAAAAAAGTGAAATTCAAGTTCATCGAATGTTAGAAAATTTCAGCTAACCAAGTCACCATGACAACCCACCCGTGCAATGTACTGCTCAGCATCAGTTCGTTTAAGAAAGTGCATCGAATGGCGAGCAAGATTGGCTGTCTTATCACTTAGTAATATCCCTTCACCCATATCATCAAGGACTCTCACCTTGATGTATGGATCTTTGGGCGGAACCATATCCTGCCATGCACAATAACCTCAGCCATCAAAATCTAGGTAATCATGTGAAGTGAAACAATTCGAGCACGAAACTGTATTCAGTTTAGAAGACAATTTCTTACTGTTTATATTTCTCAAACCAGTCAAAAACTGCTAAAGATATACATGCTGAATTTCGCATATTAGTGCCAGATGTATTGATGCTTCTTCAAAAGTAGTGTCTACTGATTAAAAAAACTACATATATAACCTTCGAAGCTAATATAACCATGACTTCCTTTGATTGATTTTTGATCTTATAATATCCTTGCTTCTGCGCTGACTAGCACCGACCCTAGCAAATAAAAAGCTTCAATAGTTAACCATCTAGTAGGTAGTCCAGTGATAAGAGCTTAGGATCAAGAAATTTGCTCCCTCTGTGGTTTTAGATTCGAGCCCTGTGGTTACTAATATGATGGTCATTGGAAGTTTATATGATCGTTAACTTCAGGATTCGTGGGATTAGTCATGGTACGCACAAGCTGGCTTGAACACCCATATTAATCAAAAAAAAAAAAACACTCCAATAGTTTGCTTAAGACCATCATGAAAGCTAAACTTGAGCTATGACTACTGAAGATCCGGTCAGGTCTCCCTCTGGCAGAGAAACCCTTAGTATCTGTTCACTAGCAGAAAATTTTTTTCTTTCCTGTTTTCAGTTTTTTTTTTTCAATGAAAAATTGAAAACGTGTTCATTTATTGAGAATGAAGATGAGGAATACATCAAACCATGATTTATAATAATCATTTTAACATTTTGTATTTGTGATAATCTAATTGTATAATATTAATTTTTTATCATTCAAATTAAAAATTATCATGAAAAAATTATATTGTAAACTAAAAAAAAATCATATTAATTTTTTTTTATAAAAATTAAATTTATGACACTAACTAAATATGAAAATATATATATAAAAAAAAAACATAATTTTAATCTTTTACGTTGCAAAAAACGACTTGTATATATATAAAAAATTGTATTGTTCATGTCTTTTTTTATTTGAAAAATAGTAAAAAACTTGTAAAGAAAAACCATGGAGAACCTCTAAAATATGTTTTCTAAACTTAGTACAAATTTGAAAATATGAAAAACTAATTTTCCAGTTTTTTGGATGTAGAATATTACATTCGGCAAAAAAGTCTAATAAAAAAGTTATGTTTCTGAACAACCTCTTACCATCTCAAGCACACTTGTGGATAAGATAATGCTTGTCTTTGTAAGATGGGAACAGAACACAATTAATAAACTTTTGAAAAAACCATTTGGATTTTGACTAAAAAAATATACTATATGCTGAACTTTTGTCAAGCATATCCAATTGGTAAATTATTGCTCCATCTTGCTAGTTGAGTCATATACTCTCTTCTTTCTCTACTTATTGAGTTATATGCTTCATATCCTTCTTCATCAGCCAAGGCTACCACTGCATAGTGATACATTATCACCCATCTTTCAGTAAAGAGACATGGTCCGTCCAAGGACCCTAGAAAACAAATCTGCAAGTTTAATTTTGGACATGGGTTTTCATATCATAATCAGTCGAAGATTCATGCATCTTTTATTTTTCACCCATAAATTATAGCATTTGGCCACTCAAGGATGAGTTTCCTTGGTAATGCTAACAAAAACGAAATGGAATATACTTTATTTGGGAACACGCAACTTAATTTTTAAGACTGGCAATAACATTAAAGTGACACAAGGCTTGCATCCACAGAAAGATCGAGAAATGTTAGAGCCTTTTGTTGGTAAGAGCTAAACCACCAAAACAAGGGAAAGAAATGGATATGTCAGCCATGAGCCGACCGGATATAAAAAACAGCATTCCATGTCAAAAGAAAGGCTCATTTCCTATTTATAGGGAGAAGTTGTTAGCCACTGGTAACACAATAAAATTTTCCAAACAATTTCAATTATTTTTTTGTTGCACCAGCAACCATTAGTCTGAAACTCTGAATGCATCAAGTCAATATTCTGAGAGAAACAGAAAGAGAGCTTACCACATTCAAATCAATTCCCACTTCTGCCATGTATGATTGCAAAGCAGCAGAATGCTTCCCAAAATAGTTTTTCTCTGAAAGACTGAGCTTCTCTTGAACTTCTTCTGGGAGCTCAAGAAGCTCAAGCCCAACCTTCCAAGCAAAACTTTGTATAATTTCTGCTCGGTTGTGCCTGCAAGGATATAAACCATGAGCCAAAAGGGCTGAAGATGAGACAAACCTCAACAAAGGAACTCACTAGAAAGAGTAGGGTCATGAAATAGAACAAGGATTTAGAGATACTCACACGTAAGCCATTAAGCAACGCTTGTTGCGAATTAAAGAAAGGTGGTGGATGAGTGCCCCATAGTGCTCTGCATTTCTAGTTTCTCTCACATCCACACTTTCTTCCTGCATTTTCCTATTGCCATAACAAGTCAATAAATTAAGCAGGAGAAGAACAATATATATTTTAGCATTGCATACAAAATTGCAAGAGAGAGAGAGAGAGAGAGAGGAAGATGGAAAGGAGGCAAACAACTTGTTAAGATAAGACCAATCGGCCATGTAGATTGAAATTCTTCCAGCAATTGATCACAGAGAAGTAATTCCGTATGGTTACACATGTAGGCCCATACACTGACAAGGAAGGTCTTTATTAAAAAGTAAAGGCACATTGGCCCTGCGTAGGTGTATGAATGATATAACAAGCCTGCTCTCTTCCCATACCAGAGAAATTTGTCCAAACCAATTCTCCCATGTAACAGAGCAATTCTTGTTCTTTCTAATGGTAAAATCAAGACAAATAATTATAGTAACTGATGGGTATATACAGAAAATCAATGATATGCAACAAAGTTGTAATAGATATTATCAATTGCATGATATCCTCTTTTCCACCAAAGGGAAATGTGGGTTACAATCTGCAAGCATGAGTATGCTACTAAAAATTCCATGAAAAACTAATACTAATCCACACTAGAAACCTGAAATCCCAGGTACCAAATGCATGGAACTGAATATTATGAAATACAAGCACTGCTTCCCTCTAGACTTCACCAACTTGACCGTAATTCAAAGGTTGAACCAGAGTAGGAGCCAAAAGAGCATCGGGTAAAACTTAATTTCATGTGTCCATATAAACTTAAGTATGTATTGATGCATCTGTTAGATCATAACTCAATGTGTTATAATAGTAGAAACCTTAGGTCTTTGAAAATTCAAACCAAACTGATCGTTTAAGTTGAAGTGATAAGGACTCCCACAACAAATTTCATGGGGGACACTGTGTAAATAAGACTAGAGCTTAATCCATTACACCAACAAATTAAAATAGTAGCGGCACCTAAATGTAGCAAATTCTTTTACTGTAGATTTTTCTAGCAGTCAATAACTAATAAAGTATCATCGCTACTTCATGACCGGCGATGCACAGCTAAAAGAAATAAAAATTAAAAAGGAAAGAAAATATACATTCTAGCATTTCCAAAAGATGAGCTAAAATGGCGAGTACCTTATCAAAGCCTGAAGCTCAAGGTAGTGCTGACTACATTGATCAACAACTTGATTAAACAAATCTTCCTACAAAACAATATCACATCACTTAAATAACATATATTGTTACAACAACAGATGAACTAATCCAAACCACTTCTTGCCCAATAAAATTGTCACAGAAAATAGGTAATTGAATATGCCATAAAATAAAACAAAAAACTTTGCTCACATTGAAAGGTTGAAGCTGTCCCTTTTCACCATTGGCAAGGTCTTTAATTAGTTCATATCCCTTTCTCGCATACATTTCCCTCAAACTATCAGAAAAGAAAACACTTGACCTAAAAGCAAAAGGGAAAACAAAATCCTTCCTCACTTAATTTATCAGTATATGAATTAATGAGAATCTTTCAATCCCTCATAAACCCAAAAAGAAAAGAAAAAAGAACACATATAACATCAATAAAAGCTTTACATATACAAAGAAATAATCTTGGGAAGGAAATCCCATTTTTATAGAATGAAAAAGGCAACAGTGCTGGAAAATTAGAGAAAATGGAGAAATGGGTTTTTGACAGTGCCTTTTTTGGTGTGTTTGGTTGGAGAGAAAACGAACATGGTTTTGGCCCCATTGTGTTCAATTGAAAAATAAAAAGAAAGAGATTAACTTTTCATAAATTGCAAATAGAAAGTTTGGAAAAAAGAACCCAATTCAGAAACCCAAAAACGAGAAATAACACACCTCAACGTGGGTAATCTGGCAGGCGGAGGGAGCCGGATGGCTGTGCGTCAGATTGGCAAGGAGAGGGAGTAGGGGACGAGACAAGTACAGTGAGAGAGATGGAGAAAAAGAGCTGCTTCTTTTGAAACAACTGAAAAACTGGCGCGTCAAATGTCCCTCGCAGCGCGGTTTATCCTAGCCTTTTTCAGGGGGGAAAAAATCCAAGTAATTTGAAAGTGCTCCAAAAATAATTACCAGACAAATCGGCCTAATGGCGGCGGGAATAAAAAAACCAGAGATGCAAATTATTAATACTAACATTTAACAATTATTAACACATTAACAATTTTTAAAACAAAACCTGAAAGAGATGTATCTTTTACCATAAATTACCATACAAAATATTATTTATTATAATAGTTTTTTTATTTTTTTTCAAAATTTAAATTATTAGAGATAAAGTTTTATAATTTGTTATGGTTTATTTTTTAATAAAAAAATAAAAAAAACGGTGATTCACAAAATACTATTCATTGCAGTACTAATTTTTTTAAATATATTTTTTAATTTTATTCTTCAATATTTGAGTTATTAGAGATTGAACTTTATGATTTGTTATAATTTATTTTCTATAAAGTCATCTCAATCTTATGGTCTGTGTCGCGGATTTAATAGGTTAACCCGGTTAACTAGAGTTTTTTTTTAATTGGCTTTTTCATTACATTCTTCAACATTAAGTTGATTAAGAATTAAACTTTATCATTTATTTTAATTTTCTTCTATGAGGTTATTATGGTCTTATGATATAAGTTTTGCAAGTTAACACGGATAGACTCGAGTTGTTTATTGTGTCTTTTTTTATATTAATTTTTTTTTTCAATTTCATTATTCAACAATGGATTGATTGAAAATTGAGCGTCACAATCTGTTTTGATTTGCTTTTTATATGGTTATCTCAATCTTATAGAGAACATCAAATTTAAACATTAATGAAAAATGAATAAAATATCAAATTTAACAAAATATAAATAATCATTATATAATGAAAAACCCCACAGGATCGAGGTTGTGTACAATGCCAATGAGGTGGGGGGCTAAGGCCAAAACATCGAGGTCAGGCTCATCTGCAAGGTAAACTCCATGTTGGACAATTGAAACTCTAGTAGGGAATACATCAACGAAGTCAAACATGGGGACTAGATGGAATGCAACATCAAAGTCCATTTAAATTCCCCTTAACAGGTTAAAAATATACAAGTTCGATATGGCACGGGAAATCTTGTCTTTAACTATCTCGGTTAGTTATGCAGGCCATGCAAACATTTCTTGGACCTCCTTAGGAGAGTTCCTTATAGTTTATCTTTATACGAGACCTTTGGGCTTCCTTTCTAGTTGTAAGGAGCTCAACCTTCAAAGCCTCATGAGATGCCCTTATCTCAGTCATTCTTTGCTTCAGAAAGGCTATTTCAATATGAGTTATACGGAGCTCCTTTTTTATTTCAGCTGAAGGACCGAACTCTTATGTCGTCCGTCAACATCGTATAGGCTATCTTGAGCTCTCTTAGTTTAGCCTCCACCACAACCTTCTCAGCCTCAGCCTTTGAAGAGCAATTTGGTCTGTCTTGTGCTTAATGATGACCTCTCTCACTTGACTCCTCTCAAATTGCCAACGCCTATTAAAGTGGGCGCATAACATGAAAGTCTAACAAAGATAAATGATGATTGTTAAAAACAATAAAAATAAAACAAAATAATAAGATCAGAAAAAGTCAAAGTTTCTTATGTGGAGGGCATTTGTCCAGCAAAGGCCAAATAATGATTGAAGCTCTCATTAGACATCACTTAGATGTCTAAGGGAATATTCAAAAACCTCTTTAGACTTTTCACCACCTTTAAGCCATCGACCCCAAGATTGGACCTCCTACCAAGGATAACCTTTATGGCCCATGTTTCCTCCTGGGTTAAGGTAGGGAAAGTGTAATGGGCTCGATTAAGGATGAAGTTAGCAAAAATATCCTCGAGCCAAGGCCGTTTAGCTCATAGAAGAGCACCATGGGCAGAAGTTCCAGTAGCTAAAGAGGTCATTGACTACAACATTAGCCTCTATAAGGGTGGAGACCCTCCTTTTCTTAAAGTAGGCAACAACACTCGCGATAAATTCAAGAGGGGTCAACTATCATTATCACATTAATGGTGACAAGAAGCTTACCCATATTGATGAGGTCATTTTTCATTTTTGTTTCAATCCTAACTCTAGACAAGTTGAGGGATGAAGTTTCCCTCCCAAACACAGATCCTATTGAAAACTCCTTTTCCCTTTCAATTGTTAACCCTGCACAAAAACAAAGTTAGAGAAGAATATTTAGATGCACAAAACAAATATAAAAAGTTATTTACTTTACAATAGGGCTTGATAAATGCCATTTTGGCCATCTCATTGATCTCATACTCAATTAAGATCTGGGCCAATATGGCATATATCTCTTTCCCAGTCGAGCTCAGATGGGGATTGTTGCTCATTTCAATAAGGGACAATCTCTAATAGTGGGCACAACCCCAGATCTCTATCATCTCATCTCTTGGATTGACTGTCCTATTATATCTTATTATCAGTCACCTCCCCCTCTACTTCTTGACTTGGGCATGCTTGCCTTGCAAGGTCCTATTTATGAGTCTATTAGATCTGTTAGCAAAGGTAAAAAAAAACTAGTAGATATTATTGTCATTGTCTGTGCCACCAATCAAATTATAACAAGTCCTAAAGATATTCACAATAGGCTTGAGTCCAACAAGCCTAAGGAATTTGTCAAAAGCGGATAAGATGATCCATTTATTAGGACCCAAGTTATAGTAGCATAAAATTTCCCTTACAAATTCTTGAAGAGGGAAAGAGTACCCCAACTTATATATGCACAAGGGGGAAGTGATTTCACAACGCCTCCGAGAGGTAGCCGAGGTCAATTGACTAATCATTTTAGTTTTAACAGACAGTTTAGCCACATAATCTTCTAACTGCCGACCATTCACACAAGCCACTTGCTCTATGTTTAGGGTGTTAGGCTTAATGTCCTCATGGGTTTGAGGCAACCTCTCTCTCCTCTGAGGTTCTTTAGAGGTAGTGGAAAAGGGACCGCTATAGGGCTGGGAACTACCTTCCCCCTTCTAAAGGTGGATTCTAAAGTTCCACCCCTTTTAGTTCTAGAATCCAGTCTAATAGACCCTTGTATTTTACTTCTACTTCCAGTTTCCGGTTGGAAGCTAAATTCATCACAAAAAAAAGTAGAATATTTACTCCTAGGATCAAATTTAACCCTTTTAAAGTCTATGTTTTTTTAGGACCAAATACAAAAAAGGGAAGAATAAAGTATTTTAAGGGTGAGGAACACCTAAAATCAAATAGCAAAGTTTCTTCTTGTAACTAAGAATAAGTCTCGCTCAAAGCTTATTCAGCAATTCTTTTTTACTAGAGAAATTTTAAAAGTGAAAGTCAAAGGAAAGAATGGGAGTAAGAGTGACTAGAGTTTATAAAAGGAATAACTCTTCATCCTTGCTATTGGATGGACAAACCTTAATGTCATAATAAATCTCTAAAAAAAAATCAATTATTGCATTTAATGCACGTTGTTGTTTTCTCTTCCCAAGAAAACCACTCAGTCAAAAAACTCATAACAATTTTGTTTGAGGTAATCTATCACGTGAGGAAGGTAAAAAGTATTTTATTAAAAGCTGAAAACCATTCAAATCTTTGCGTATTAAATATATAAAGACTTGAGAGGCAACTGATAAATCATTATTTTTGGCACTTTATGAAAAATGAATTTTAAGCCTACGTTCCTGTTTAGAAGGTCCAAAAGTAGGGTGATAACCCATTGATATATGGCTGGGGTTTGCATCCATACCCAACATCCCTAGGCTTGGAAGAATGCCAAGCCTAAATGACATGAGTTTAGCTCACTTCTAGGCACAATGCTCTTGGGTGTGGCTGCGAGCTGAGCCCAAGTGGGTATAGGTCTGATGATTTGCTAAATCCAATATCTCTAGACTTGGCTGCATGTCGAGCCTAATTATGTATGAGGTTGGCTAGCTGCTAGACCTAGGACCTTTAGGCCTGGCTACGTGCCGAGCCTAATTAAGCACAAGTTTAGGGAGCTGTCAGACCTAATGACCTTGGGCTTAAATATGTTTTGAGACCAAATAGGCATGAGTCTTGAAAGCTGCTAGACCCACAGCCCTTGGGCTTGACATTGTGTTGAGTCCAAGTTGATATGAGGTTGGCGAGCTGCCAAACTAAGTGCCCTTGGGGTTGACTACGAGCTGAGCCTAATAAAGCATAGGTTTGGCGAGCTGCTAAACCCAATGATATTAGGTTTGGTTGTCCGTTGAGCCTAATTGGACATGAGTTTAGTAAATTGCTAGACTCATCACTCTTAGACTGGGCTGCGCATCAAGCCCACTTAGGCATAGGTCTGACAACCTTCTCGACCTTTCAATCTTGGACCTGGTTGCATACTAAGCCCAGTTAGACATGGGTCTAGCGTGTTGCCAGACCTGACACCTTTAGGCTTGACAATGTGCCATGCCCAAATGGGCATAAGTCTTGATCACTGCCATAACCATTAATCATGGGTTTGGCAGTGTACTAAGCACAAAGGGCTAAAGGCCTGAAGATCATTATAGTCCTTATTTTAGGCCATAAGACTCTATTTGTTTATTCTTATGACTTTTAACATAAAATGTTATTGTTAAAGATATTTTTTTCCTATCCCTATTAATATTAATGTCAGAGATATATCCCAAATTAATGTTTGTATAAGCGATATTTATCTCTCATTAATGAATATGTAATTGATATTTATCATTTATTAATACTATCAGGGTAAAATTACATTTTAACCCTTATCTCCACACATAAATAAGACTCATGGGCTATAAATACCCTATAAACCCTCAAAGTTTAAAGTTCACAATCTTCATTCTCAACAAAAATATATTTTTAATTTCAAAGCATTTACCATTGTAACATATACTAAAAGGAATCGGTATTTTACTGTGGACTGCACAGTGCAGTCCACAGTTAAACACTGATCCCTTTAGTTTTTTTTTTTAAGTTATCTTATTTTTTTAGCTGTTTTTTTTATGCATTTCGAGATTTTTTTTTGCTTCTTTCTTTGTTTTTTTAACAATTTTTTTTAAATTTATTTTATTAATGTTAAATTTTTTTTATTTAGTTATCACACTTTCATGACACATTTTCCGGATTTAACGGGTTAATCTGGTTTGACAAATTAAACCAAATTTTTTTTTGCTTTTTAATTAATTTTTTCATTTAATTTAGTTTGTTAGTGTTAATTTTTTTTTTATCTATCTAGTTATCAGATTTTCATGACACATATCCCAAGTTTCACAGGTGAACCCAGTTAATTATGGGTTGACACGTCATTTTTTGTTTTTTTATTTTCATAATTTTTTTTTGTTTAATTTAGTTTGTTAATGTTAATTTTTTTTATTTAGTTATTAGACTTTTATAACACAGATCCTGGGTTTAACGGGTTAACATGGTTTGACGAGTTAACCCAGATATTTTTTTGATTTTTTTCTTTTTAATTAATTTTTTTCGTTTAGTTCAGTTTGTTAATTTTCACTTTTTTTTTTATTTAGTTACCAGACATTCATGACACGGATCCCGGGTTTAACGGGTTAACCTGATTTGACAAGTTAACCTGAATTTTTTTTGCTTTTTTTTTAATTATTTTTTTCGTTTAGTTTAGTTTGTTAATGTTAAATTTCTTTTCTTCTTAGAGGTTTTTTTTATTTTTAATTAATTTTATTTAATTAATTTAGTTTATTAATATTAATTTTTTTTCTAAATAGTTCTCGATTGATGCCTTTAGTTTTTGTTTTTGTTTTTTTTTTGTTTTTATGCCTTTGACTGTGGACTGCACAGTGCAGTTCACAGTGAAAAGGCTGATGCCCTTTGTTTTTTTCTTTTTAATTAATTTTTTTCGTTTAATTTAAATTGTTAATGTTAAATGTTTTTTCTATTTAGTTATCAAACTTTCATGGATGGATTTCAGATTTGACAAGCTAACCTGATTTGATGAGTTAGCCTAGTTAATTCTGGGTTAACCCATTAATTTGTTTTTTTTCTTTTTAATTATTAAACTTTCACGATGCAAATTCAAGGTATGACGGGTTAACCTGGTTTGAAGGGTTAACCCAGTTAATTCATATTTTTTTTCTTTTTCTTCGTTAGTTTTTTTTCTTTATTTTTTTCTTCTTAACTAATCTATTTAATTATTATACTTTTATGACACGACCTCGCAGCCAGATCCATGTCCAATGCTATTGGGACTGGTATTGCAGTCTAGACATTTTTATGCTAAGGGTTAACCCAAGTTTAATGTTATCATTAATATTATAAATATTACTCTTGGGTCAGGCGTTGCAACCAAACCTAAGTCTTTTGAGTATAACTTTGCAAAAAAACCTAACACTTTTAGATCTTGTTTTTTTTTGAAATGCAAAAAATAATTGACCAGCGGCATCGCGCGGTGCATGTAACTAGTATAAAGCCCAGAACAAACTCTTTTGTTCTTAACAATAAATATTTATTCTAATAATTTGTTTAAATGTCATTGATTTTACTGTACAGAGGTCTCAAAATCTCACCAAAATAAACTGTTTTACATGTTACAAGTTATTTCTATAACAAGTTACAAGCTTCTTAAACAATAAAGACTTGATTATCTTACTAAATCATGTGAATAACCCATAATCCAATCACCGAAAAACCTGCCTTTGAATTTTGTAGCCTCATTAAAGTTCAAATCGAGCGTGTTTTCAAAGTCTTCAACCGGGGGCGTCCTTCGATCCCTCGTGGACCATCATTTTCCAACCTAAACAAACCACAATGCTGCAATGGAAAGCATTTTTATTATATATGTTTATAGATTCCTCCCTATCGTTGAAAAGTCTTCTCCTTGGTCAATCTACTACGTCTCCTTCGATGCTACTATTTTGCAAGGGACTCCAGCCAAGTCTGGATTATCTTCTCAGATATATATATATATATATATATATATATATATATATATATATATAATGTATAACTTAATAGTGATCGGTTGTTTTTAGTATTCGGAGGAAGAAGACGAAGTAGATTTTAATAAGAGATTGATCTTGAGACAAGAGGCAAACTTAAGCATCGGGTTATATAAAATATAAAAAAGCTCAATTTCCCCGTATAGTTAATAGTTATTTTGATGCGTTGAAATTAAAGATGATTTTTTTAAAAATATATATAAAATACTTTAAGAATAAATTATTATTGCAATCCCAAATACCACATTAAACAAAATAAACCATAGCAAAAAAAGATTTATACCATGTCTGTTAGTATATAGAAGGCAGAAGCAGATCAATAAATTCAGAGTTGAGAGAGAGAGCTTCTGATGCACCACACCATCTCCTGCTACAAGCCTACAACCTCCCTCAGTTTCAGGCTGCTTTGATAAAAATTAAATTTCCTGTCTTTCTTGTTCGTCAGTGATCATAAAATCCCAATCATTCTTAGTCATCCATAAATCTCTTTCTTATGGCTCACCATTCTCACCACCATAACCATAACTCAGCAAGCGATGGCGTTTCTCAAAGAGTTAACAGCCCTCGTTTCTCAGGTCCAATGACTCGCCGTGCTCACTCTTTCAAGCGCAACAACACCAGTTCTAACAACAACAATAATGCCGGTAACGCCAACAGCAGCAACAACGTTAGTAACGGTAACAGTAACAATAGTAGTCTTAGCCCCCATCTTGAGATTGATCTCCCCTTAAACTCTCCTAGATCTGAAACCGTTGATGGGTTTGAAAGGGAAAGTCACAGCAGGCAGAATCTGAGCCAAAGAGTTCATGGGGGTGTGGTTAGGATTTTGACAAATAAGAAAGGTAGTATTGGATCTGTGATTTTGGATTTTGGGTTCAAGGAAAGGAAGAAACTTGGCCACTGGATGTTCTTTTTCTTTTGCGGGCTTTGTTTGTTTCTGGGTGTTTTTAAGATTTGCTTATATGGGTGGTTTGGATCTACCCTTGAAAGAGCTGCCTCCAATCAGGTACTTCATTTGATTGTCCATACTTAATTTTCTAAAGTTTTGTTCCTTTTCAAGTCTTGATCTTTGCACCTTAAAGTAGAGTGTTTTCAGATTGTTGTCAGGCTGCTGCGTGCCTTTGTGTGCATAAGAAATATTTTGCTAGAATAAATGTAAAGGCTACACTTGTATGGTAGTGTTTAATTCCGAACTATTTTTAGAATGTTTGCATCTACTTTGCTAAGATATCTCTTTGTAGCTAAAAGGAGATAATTGGTAGCCTGGGGTGTACATTTAGATGATAATGTGCGACAATTGATTCCACAACCAAGCTAGAAGCTGCATTGTAGAATTTTTATGAAACTAAAACTTGGAATCCTGATGTGTTAAAAAAATGTGTGTGATAACTGTCTTCTAAAATCTGAAATTCGTCTCTAGTTCTACAGACTTAATTCTCCTGCTGTCAGATGAGTGTCTGTTAGGTTTAGGACTTCCTGAAAACTGAAGGCCAATATGCTGAATGGCTATGGCTGTACAGTTGTCCAGGCTTTCCATTTGCAGCCTCGATTAACTAATAGGGAAGGGAACTCACTGAACAGTGTTTTTTTATATTACTTTTTGATGTCTTGTTTAGATTGTTTCTTGTTACCTAACTTTTCTATTGGTATTTCATGATATGTTCGAGTATCCACATGTGTTAGTTCTCCTGCACTTCCTTCTGCTCATATTAAGTATTGACCATCTTTTATCTCATCTAAAGTATTCTGCATTTACAATCAGGATGTATTCGGTTCCATCACCCGACAGGAACAAGACTCTTACCAATACATGGGATCAAGAAATGATCAGAAAAGAATGATCATAGAAGTAGGCTCGGATGTGGTTGATAGACTGAATAAGAAGGCTGAAGTAAGTCTTGAATTCATCCTGAGCACTTTAGTTCTTGATATCGCACAATTTGATTTCTCCCTAAATTAGGGAGCGGGAAGTATTAGTAAAACCTAAATCTGGTTTTATGTGTTTCTGAAATCTGCTTTTCATTCAGTTCTCAGGTATCTGGTCCAAGCCCAATAGTGAAAATTTCACCCAATGCATTGACCAGCCTGGAAATCACAAAAGTATGAAAAAGAAACAATTAATTACTTCAATATCTCTCTTCTTTACCTTATGTGTGTACGTGTTTCACTCATGATGCCTTTGTGGGATTTTTTTCTTCTCAAATTCATCTTCTCTTGGCTTGGCAGAGCTTGGTGCAAGGACAAATGGTTATATTCTCATAAATGCTAATGGTGGCTTAAATCAGATGAGATTTGGGGTCTGGCTTTTGTATTTTTGTTATTTCTTCTAGCTAATTTTGATTGACATGAGCTTTGGGCTGATGCATAAAAAATTCTAGTGTGCAGATTTGTGATATGGTAGCTGTAGCTAAAATTATGAAGGCAACGCTTGTCCTTCCCTCCCTTGATCACACCTCCTACTGGGCTGATGATAGGTTTGTTCTCTAATTATGCAATTCACTTGGACTGATAACATATGATATGAATAATTATTTTCTTCATCCAATTTAGTTGTGGAATATACCACGAATTGTGCTAAATACAGAATTGGTAACTGATACATTTACCAGAGTATATTCTGCTAGTAGGGGAGCATGTCTTTGACTGATGCATGTAAGCACATTGAATTTGAAGAGTAGGACCAGAGCTTGTAAGAGTGCTGTTTAATCATGTTTCTTTCTTTTCTTATTGAATTTGGGCTTGTAATGAGAGCAAGTTACTAATTCCATGTGATTTTTCCATGGAAGAAACCTCATCGCCCTAGCTAAGAAGGTTTTCTCTGATGTTCTTGACATTTGATAAAATAGATATTGTTTAAATTGCATAGAGGCTCCCTACTGTTTTTGGATGATCCATGAGCTAACTAATTTCCTCAACTGTTTCAGTGGATTTAAGGATTTGTTCAATTGGCAACATTTCATTGACACGCTGAAGGATGATGTCAATATTGTGGAGAAGTTGCCACCTGCCTATGATGGAATTGAGCCATTCAACAAAACACTGATATCTTGGTCCAAGGTGACGATATTATTAATCAACTCATTATTTTTGCTGAGAAATACTATTGGTCTGTGGGAATGGACTCAAATGTTGTTGTTGCCTTCTCTTAGGGTGTGTTTGGCTGGGCAGTTCAACCTGTTTTTTGTCAAAATTTGAGTTTGTTTTTGCTTATTTTTTTTTAATTTTTTCGGGTTGTTTTGATGTGTTGGTATAGAAAATAATTTTTAAAAAGTAAAAAAAATCATTATTTTTGATGCATTTCTAAGCGAAAAACACTTTAAAAAGTAACTGCTACCACACTCCCAAGCAACTGCTACCACCCTCTACAACTGATAACAATTGATTTGAAATCTTCTCTCAGGTTCATTATTACAAAACCGAGGTCCTGCCATTGTTGAAGCAGCACAAAGTAATCTATTTTACTCACACCGATTCTCGTC
>Ga0325414_1002347_pt1 | contig 19081 bp, 19 predicted proteins | sample PopdelMetagenome_8_FD_206183 | JGI IMG/M metagenome (GOLD analysis project Ga0325414, IMG submission 206183) | Populus deltoides microbial communities from Bellville, Georgia, United States - Leaf-PdKOR-R3 | ecosystem: Host-associated > Plants > Phyllosphere > Phylloplane/Leaf | place: USA... | reverse complement strand
TCACAAGTCATATGGAGAGGTTAGGGGTGTATGAGTGAGAATAATACACTTAACAAAATAATAAGGATTGTATAATGCATATGAGAAGTAAAAGAACGAATGTACCCATTTTAAGTTGATAACGAAAAGTAATGATAACGCTTTTCTAGTTGTTTATTATCATGTTTAGATTATTTACAATTCTTGTATCCATGTTGTTTTTTTGTAACAGGGATATCACAAAATCAATGTGCATAGGAAAACCCATTCCACGAGTTCACATATTCTGAAAGGTGCTATGTAATAGTATATTTTAGGTGTTATGTATTTGATAGGAATGAATATACTAGTGGTATAGTTACCGATGGATACTTTTGTATGAACTCATAACGATACAATAGATTGGGAATGCTAATTTATGCATACGTTAATAGGATGTAAAGTCCATTATGATATTGTGGATACGTGTAATGAACACTTTTTATAAAGATATTGATTCTCACTATTATATGCATATTGTACAATACTAATGAATGAGATCCATCTATCAATTTCCAGAATGTTATTATGAAATGCATCAAATGTACTAGATGTGTATTGTCATTCGACATTTTTGGATAAACTCGTGATGATAACAAGGCTAGAACAGGAAAGTGATCTTGTAAAAATGTCAATGTGATATAACATGAACTTACGAATATGTAAATATAATATTATGGGTATGTATATTGAATAACCATTTTATAGGGATGTTGATTTATGACAACCATATCAAAAATTGTGCTATGATAAGGAATGAAACTTATTGTTAACCATGGGATGCTACTGTGAAAAGCATTGTAAGGACAAAAAAAAATAAAATACCATCAATTTTAGCTTTGAAAAAGCCGGGCTATTACAGTGCCTCAATGTATGAAAGATCAAGTTATAACATGGTTCAAATGAATTTTTGTTTTTATGCCTTACAGTTCACATTATAATGTGACAATGAGAGATGTAGAATTTTCAGGAGTAGAACTGCTTTAAGAACTTCTTATTAATAAAGTCGATCTGCAGATCATCTTTCTCAGCAATCTTATATGAACCTCATTGATGATGAACATTGAAATGAACTTTCCACCTATACGTAGGGATGACTATTGGCCTTCAATCAATAAGAATTATATCTTTGAAAGATTAGGGTCGAACTTTTCTATTGAAAGCCTTGAAAACCCTAGCCAAACATTATTGTGCTTTGAGCCTTTTCCTATCCAATACTTCAAGTTCTTGTAGGTGCAATTTTACGTTTTCTTGACTAATAGGCCTTATTGAATAACAATCCTTAAGGGTGGGATTTAAAATTCCAAAGGAAGAACAACTTCAGTTTCATAAACGAGAGAACATGGAGTTGCTTGTTATTGCATTAATGTGTTGTATAGTATGCTCAAACAACTTCTCCAGTTCTTTGATGCCGATCTCTCTTTAACTTTGCCACCATCTTTTTCAAAAGATTATACAAAGTCTTGTTGAATGACTCAAACAACCATCTACAATACCATTATATATGGACGAACTATACTAGATGAAACCAAATTTAACATAAATTATCCATGAGACTATTATAGAATAACTTTCTATTGTTTATGATGATGTAATGAGGCCCATATCAAAAAATAATGCCAATTTTGATGAAATCATCCACCATTTCCTTCTTCACTTCATTCAATGGTATAACTTTTGCCTACTTGGAGAAGTAATCATTAACTATCAATATGTATGAATGCCTAGCCAAATACTTCGAAGTTAGGACTAATTACGTCAATGCCTTATACATCAAAAGACCAAGATGTGACTGTAGGATGTAAAGGCTCTATTTATTGGTGAACAAAATTTACATGAAAATGACAAGTTTGACACTTCTTTGGAAAGTCCAGGTAGTTTTTCATTTTTTTCAACGTAAAAATGGAGTTTCAGATCGACTTGATATGCACCATGCATGGATATCTGAATGAGCTTCCTATATGGCTTGACCTGCTTCATCCTTACAAAAACACTTGAGAATTCCATCAATGGAGCTATAATCTAAGGTGTCCCTAAATAAAATTAATTGAGGCACACACCATCTAATCTTGTTCTATGCCATGGATCATCAAGCAATCTTCCATATTTGTTTTTGTGATTTTCCTATGAGAGTTGTGGAACTACCTATTTTTGATAAACTGGTATCAAGACTATATGCTTTTCAGAATTTGTTAGAATTGCTATAAAATTAGCTAGAGCATTAACTTGCTAATTCTTATTTCTCAAACATGTTCCATGCTCACTTAATCGAATTATGGTAGCAATTGTGAAGCATATTTAGAATATGAAAACAAATCAGGTTTACTAATATCATATTCCTTCAAAATTTATTCTTTCATTCTTCATATACATCTAGAAGATAAACTTCCATGACTAATGTCATTTCTAAACCAATAATTAAGGATTAATATTTTAATACATTTTGGAACATTGCTCATTTAATAATAAAGAAAATATTGGTTCTCTTGGGAAAATTTCAATTATTTCCTTTGTCTTTTGTTATTTTCTAAGTCAACAAACAAATAATTTTATAGCCTAATATTCATGAGAATGACTATGGCACTTAACCATACAAAGATACACACACACACCACTTTTATTGATGGTAGGATAAATAAGACTACCAACAAACCATCTATATCAAATTGGATCTAGAACGGTTTTCCTGCATCCTTTGTTAGCTTCACATTAATTCCTTAGGAGTGGAACCAATATTTTGTTCTAGTAAATCTCCTAATTTAATCAAATCTACAACATATTTATGTTGACAAAGGCAAAAACCATCCTATGAATGAACAACCTCTTGTCCTAAAATATATAAAAGTAATCCAATATCTTTCATATGAAAAGAAGATCAGAAAAAAGTCTTTAATTCAACACTTTCTACACAATCACTGCTTATTATAATCAAGTCATCAACATTTATTAAAGGATAATAGCATCATCTAAAGTGGGATGTGTGAACAGAGATGGATCATTAGATCTTTGAATGAACTCAACTGAAGAAATTATAGTGCAAAGTTTCTCAGATCATGAATGGGGGCTTGTTTTAATCTATAAAAATATTTATAAAGCTTACATATTAGATTTGGAGTTCAAAGAAAAGGCTCCATATAAACAGTTTCTTTTAGATTCCCATGATGAAAGAAATTATTTACATCCATTTAATGTAAAGACCACTTGGAACTAGAGACTACAACTATACAAATGCAAACTATAATCATTTCAGCTAATGAAGAAATTAAAATGTTTCTTTATAATCAATTTCAGATTCCTGTTTATAACTTTAAGCAAAACATTTAGCTTTGCTCCTATTTATTGAGTCATCTAACTTTATTTCAATGGTGTAAATCCATTTATGCATCGCTACTTTTTTGTTAGCCTCGAGTGCATGTATTTCTTCATCCATTGCTTTTCTCCAACACTCATGCATCGTTACTTTTTTGTAAGTAGAAGGAATATACACAAAATTAAGGGTGCAAAGAAAAGAGATAGAAAAACCATACCAATTAAGAGAAGGTTGATGGCCTGAGTTTGAACATGTAGAGTGATATATAGTAGATGTATTTGAAACTAATTAGGAATTGTAAAATCTAAATTTGTATTATTATAAAGGAGAAGACTTGATATAGGATCCTCATAAGCTTGATTATAATGAGGCATAATTGATGTGATGCGAACCCTAGCGGAATTGAATAGAATTTGCGAACCCAAGATCTATCTAATCCAAATTTGCTGAAAATAGAATGAGCTTATCATAGTGAAAGACCTGCTCCAAGGTAAGATTATAAACCAACCCAATCACAAAGCCTATTCCTGTAGACAAGCAAAAGGAGTGTAAATTCACAACAAAGATTGGTCACTTCTTTGAAGAGTTGAAAGTTCAATCAAGAACCAAGATTGACAACCAAAGATCGGAAAAAAATTAGAATATTATTAGTAAAAAAAAAGTGTGCTGGAAATTATTCTCGAGAGTATTTATACCTCAAGCCAAAAACTCTTGTTTAACTAATGGGTCACATATAAACCCAATTTAAATAATAATCAACCCAGGCTAAAACTATCCCAAACCAATTAAGATAAATAAAATAAACAATTCTAAAACCCAAACAAGTGTTTCCTCACAAAATAAAGAAAGTTTAAAAGCCCAACTAATTTAATAAGACAAGTTCGGTTATTTCCGCATTCTGTTTGACAGCAGCTATGCATAACTTCAAACGGATGCTTCTCTCTCATATTAAAACATTAGAAGGTGTGCCATATACCGTTGGAAAGATATGGAAGTCTAGTTTCCAGAACAACTAGAATCACCTTAAAATTCGACATGTAGCTCCAGTTATGATAAAAAACGTAATGAAAGTTCAAATTGACCGGATCTAGTCTTCTTCTCCCAATCCTTGTGTAATGGTCTTGGTTCCACCAACAAGCCCCTCTTGAACATGAATAAGATTAATTACAGCTTTCTCCTCATTATTTAATATCCTCTTGAAATCCACCTTAGCCCACGTATCTTGAAGAAGTCCATTGAAAGCCTCTTGAACCTCTTAACTCTAAGCCTTGTAACTTGACCAACCGGAACTCCAATGGATCCTTTGGTGCTTGGATTGCATCATCCCCTCTTTCCTTAAAAGAATTCGACCTCAATTCATCACCTACATCAAACAAAGAAAGATTAGCAACATTGAATGTAGCACTAACACCATACTCACATGGTATATCCACTTTGTAGGCATTATCATTAATCCTTTATATAATTTGAAAACAATCATTTCCTTGAGGCATCAACTTTGATCTTCTTTGTTCAGGGAACCTTTCTTTCCTCATATGCACCCAAACTCAATCACCTGGTTTAAACCTCATCAAATTCCATCCTTTATTAGCCTTGCGTGCAATTATTCATTTTTTTCTCTATTTGTTGCCAAATCTTTGCATGTAAATCCTTCACCACCTATGCTTTTTTAGTACCACCAAAACTAACCTTTTCATTCACAGGTAAAAGAACCAAATCTAATGGTGTCAAAGGATTAAAACCATAAATAATCTCAAATGGTGAATAATTAGTAGTAGAATGCACACTACGATTATATGCAAATCTAATAAATGGCAAACAATCCTCCTAATTTTTAAGATTCTTTTGAATGATAGCCCTTAACAACTGAGTTAAAGTTCGATTAACAACTTCAGATTGGCCATTTGTTTGTGGATGACAAGTATTAGAATATAAAGCTTAGTCCCTAACTTATCCCACAAAACCTTCCAGAAGTAACTTAAAAACTTAACCTCTCGATCTGACATAATGCTCGTAGGAACACCATGTAGCCGAATGACCTCTCTAAAGAATAGGTCATCTATATTTGTTGCATCATCAGTTTTATGGCAAGCAATGAAATATGTTGTCTTAGAAAATTTATCCACAATAACAAATATAGAGTCTCTTCCTTTCCTAGACCTAGGTAGACCTAAAATAAAATTCATAGAAACATCAACCCTAATGTTCCTTAGGAACAGGTAAATGTGTGTATAACTCATGAGGCATTACTCTAGACTTAACTTGTTTACATGTTATGCACCTATCATGTTAGGCCAATAAAAGTGTTAATGTAAAACATCCAAAGTCTTGGAAATTCCAAAATGCCCCATTAAACCACCCTTATGAGCTTCCCTTACCAGTAATTCACGCAAAGAACAATTAGGCACACATAATTTATTTTTCTTGAACAAAAATCCATTATACCTAAAAAACCCATCCTTGGCCGAAACTTTGCATTCATCATATATAGAACCAAAATCATTATCATCGAGATACAATTCTTTAATATACTCAAATCCCAACAATTTAGTATTCAGAGTATTAAGAAGAACATACCTTCGCGACAAAGCATCTGCAACCATATTTTCCTGACCTTGTTTGTACTTAATCACATATGGAAAAGTTTCAATAAAATCAATCCACTTAGCATGTCGCCTATTTATCTTACCTTGACCCTTCAAATGTTTTAATGACTGGTGATCAGTATGTATAACAAACTTTCAAGGCCATAGATAATGTTGCCAAGTTTCCAATGCTCTCACAAATGCATACAACTCCTTATCATAAGTTGAATAGTTAAAAGCTGCACTATTGAGTTTCTTACTAAAATAAGCAATGGGTCGTTCCTTTTGCATTAAAACAACTCTAATACCTATTCTTGAAGCATCACATTCAATCTCAAAAGTTTTATTAAAATCAGGTAAAGATAGTAATGGTGCCGAAATTAACTTTGATTTTAACAAGCTAAAAATACTTTCTTGTTCTTCACCCTACTTGAACCTTATGGATTTCTTAATGATTTCAGTCAATGGAGATGCTATTATACTAGAATCTTTAACAAACCTCATATAGAAACTAGCCAAACCGTGAAAACTTTTAACTTCTATTATTGATTTTGGTGTAGGCCATTCTTGAATAGCCCTAACCTTAGCCTCATCTATCTCTATACCTTTTGTACTTTTTCAAATTAGCATATAAGGACTATTTTCTAAGCACATCAAGAACTTGTCTCAAATGATCCATATGATCATCAAACTCTTTACTATAAATCAAAATATGATCAATGTAGACAACTACAAACTTATCAATGAAAGCATGCAAAACATGATTCATCAATCTCATAAAAGTACTAAGTGCATTAGTAAGTCCAAAAGCAATAACCAACCACTCATACAAACCATATTTAGTTTTAAAAGTAGTTTTCCATTCATCCCTTTTTTTCATCTTAATTTGATGATAACCACTTTTTAAATCAATTTTTGAAAACATTTTAGAACCATGCAATTCATCCAATATATCATCTAATATGGGAAATAGGATGTCGATACTTTATAGTGATGTTATTAATAGCCCTGCAATCGACACACATTCGCCAAGTCTTGTCTTTCTTTGGGATAAAAAGCATGAGAACTGCACAAGGACTCATGCTCTTACGAATGTATCATTTCGACATCAACTCCTCCCTTGCCGTTGGAGTTCCTTAGACTCTTCGGGATTGCACCTATATGCAGGCCTATTTGGTATAGATGCTCATGGAACAAAGTCGATTTGATGTTCAATTCCCCTAATTTGCGGTAAGCCACTAAGAATCTCTTCTGGAAAGACATCTTCAAATTTATGTAAAATAACTTTAACAACACTAGGAACATAGGAATCCAAATTATTAGAGTTAAAGTATGCCTCCTTATACACAAGTAAAATCATAGGCAATTCAGAATGATAAGCATGTTTAAGATCACTAGATTTTGCAAAGCAATTAAGGTTTTTTCCCACTTTTTCCACATACTCTTCTTTTCTCACCTTTTCTTTCTTCTCTCCACTCTCGGTCTCCCTTCAATTTTTTTCTTTTTGGTCGTGACCCCTTCTAATTTTCTAAGGGCCGAAACTTTATCCTCTTTTGTTTTCAACTCATGACTCACTTTATTTTCACTCTTCCTCACATTCTTACCATGTTGTTCGACTTGTTCTTCCACTTTGACCTAATTTGAGTGCTCCTCCTCATAGCTTTTCTTCAACTGATTTGATCTTCATACACTTGTTTTGGTGTTAGTGGGGCAAGTGTATAAATTCTACCATCCTTCTCCCATGAATACCTATTCTTAAACCCTTCGTGCTTGGCTTTTCTATCAAATTGCCAAGGTCCCTCTAATAACATATGAGTAGCATGCATAGGCACAACATCACATAACACTTCATCCTTATACTTGCCTACTGAAAAAGAAATCATCACCTATCTATTCACCCTAACAACACTCTTATTACCCTATGTAATCATTTGTAAATGATTAAACAACTCCCTACAATAGTGTTTAGGAACATACCTCTTCTGCATTATTGTCCTCAACTCATTCCATGTGCTAACTGGTCTTTCTCTATTCCTTCTTCTTTCTACCACCAATCTCTCCCATCAAACCATGACATAATTAGTAAACTCCACTACCACTAACTTAACCTTCTTTTCTTCAGAGTACCTATGGGTGTCAAAAATCATCTCCACCTTTTTTTTCCCAATCTAAGTAAGCTTCCGGATTAGTTTTTCCCTTAAAGGTTGGGGTTTTTAACTTAACACTACCCAAATTTCGGTCTACATCACCTAAATCATCAAAAACCCCTCTATACTCAAAATCCCTAAGTGGCTGAATATGTCCCCTCCTTGGCCGATTCTCATACCTCTCTCCCCTATATGTACAGAACCCACTACCATGGTTAAGATCATCCTTGGCTTCATCTGTAGAGTTCCCATCAACACTTTCCTCCTTCCTAGCTTCTCTACACTTTTTACTATGTCCCCCATTAGACCTGGTCTCTAATTTTTCAATCCTAGTCATCAGCTCACCAAACATAAATTCCATCTATTGTTATTTTCTTGAAAGCTTATCTTCTGGGATTTCACCCTTCTTTGGTGGCATATTGTTAGAAGACATTATTTTTTTAAAACTCACATGAAAATCATTAGCAATAAAAATAACACCTCACACACTCGTGTTTCATACAAATTTATAAGCTTTTCACTCTAATATGCTCCCTATGCCTTTTTCCATTCAAATTGTCTTTCTTTAGTTCTTGAAATCATTTAGCAACAATTCAAAAAAACAACCAACTACGTAGTGAATTTATAAATTTGATATGGACTCAAGAAGTAAGAAATTTACGAAACTAACAAAACAAAACTACGATGACAAATTCACGAGTAGTAATGCAAATTTGTGCAAGTAATATGACTATACGAAGACACGAAATAAACTAAATGGACGCAATAATAAAAAAGAGATTTACTATCCAAACTGAAAATTAAATCAAACAACGATAGAACCTGAAAGAAGATAAAGAGAAACACAAATTCCCAATAGACAAATTTTCTCTCCCTAGCTCTCGGCCAAACTCTAGAATGTTGATTTTTTTTTTGCAGCAACAATTAAAATTTTCAAGATCAAGCCCCATTGTTTTTTTTTATACTAATTAGTACTTAAAAGTGCATTCTCATTAAGGTTTTATATCATCATATTACACTTAAAGTATCATTAAATTCCCTAACTTAAGCATGTTTTATAATAACAAGTCTAATAATAAAAAATAGCTTTAATTTTTGGTAATGCTCATTTTAAATACAGGCATATCTCACAATTCAAAAGATTGATTGATGTGATTAACTATTGAAAGTGAAAGGACAAAGAAAGGGCTAAGCTTAGAGAAGAGATGTTGGTTTAAACTGAAATACCATTCAATCATTGGGTCATATTTGGAGCTATAGACCTTGGATTTAGGTCTGGTTTATATGGATGGAAAGCTAAGAAACAGACCTAAAATATTCATGAGAGTTCAAAACTCAATTATGCTATTTTGGAATCCAAATCTTAGCAACAAGAGAGAAATCTGAATTTGTCTTGTAGCCCAGGCACTATTCAGTGTTCAACCCATATTGCAAGTTCTAGAAGTTCAAATGCACTCATTCTCTGTTTGGTGGAAAGCTGAGACAGATTCCTACAACTTTCATGAAGCCACTTTGCCAAATGCTAATCATAGAAATGTCATTTCATCCAGAAAAAAAATCCATATCTAAACCACCAAATCCATTAAGTCATTAGTTAGCCAGTAATTCAATAGTTAATTACCAAATGAATAGTTATTTTTAGCCTATAAAAGGAGGCATTTGCCATACATTTAGGCATCTTGGTTTTCAGATCAAGATCATTTTCTTGCTTTCTCTCTTTGTAATGTTCAAGTTTTATTTCATGTTTTATTTTCATTAATCTCTTGTTTATGCTTTGCATTTCCTTTACTACTCTTAGTTAATTTATATCATAACTATGTTCTTATCTTGTTTATTTATGTTTCTCTTCTTCATAATGTTTAGCTAAGTTTAATTTATCAATGTGAAATGGTTTCACTAATGGTGTTAGAATATGTATAATATAAACTCAACATGGACTTCAATTTTATATCCAAGAAAGTTTGTTATTAATATGTCTTATCTTTTTATCTTACTATTTCTTAATATCTTGCTTGTTAAATGATTAATCTAGATTTATGTTGTATAACACTTGGTACAATAAATGCTTGATCCTTCATAGTCTTCGGCCAACATCGTTGTTATGAGAGGAACTTGATTTGTTGTTAACATAATAAGTTAGCATCATGAATTCCTGATAATATTCAAAAGTATGGTGTTATTAAAATAAGATAATTAATATGATCATGTTCAAAATTTATAATGAACTATTAACGATAAGCCATGCGATCGGAACCTCCTTTGTGTGTGGTTTCGAGTTGAGTAATAAAAAGAGTTTATACTATATTGATTTCTAATACCAGTAGTGGATCCTCTAACCTTGACAATTGTTTTAATCATTGTTTAATCCCCACATTAATCTCACATCTCAAAGTTCTATTTAATTATTTGTTTTATTATATTATATTTATATTATTTGTAATTTATATAGTTGACCTCCCTGTAGATCGACCCCGGTCTTGCCGGGTTATTTATTACTTTGACACTCCTGCACTTGGGATATGACATCAACTCTTTGTTCATGTCAAGTTTTTGACGTCGTTGCCTGGGAGGTAAGTTACTGTATAAATTTTATTTTATTTTGTTTTCTTTTCAATTTTCTCTTATCTAATTGTGTTTTTTTTTTCCTGCACTTGCATGAGAGTTTGATCACACACATTAAGTGGTAGACTTTGTAGGAAATCCTCATCTTCTTCAGAAAATATGGCTGAAAAAGATAACCAGTCATTTAATAATAAGAATTATCGTGTTAGAACACCTAAAGACTACATGAATCCAACATGAACAAGTGCATCATCATGTATAGTTTTCTCTCCTGATGCATCTCACTTCAATTTTAAGCTAAACATTATTAAACTTTTACCTACTTTTCATGGCTTAGATCTAGAAAATCATACATGCATTTAAGAGAATTTGAAGAAGTTTGTAACATTTATAATGACTTAAATTGTAGCATGAACACCATTAAATTAAATCTTTTTCCTTTTTCATTAAAAGATAAAGCTAAAACATGGCTACAAAATCTTAGGTCAGGATCCATTCGTGCTTGGAATTAGATGCAACAACAGTTTTTGAACAAGTTTTTTTCTTCTCATAGAACAAACTCTTTCAAAAGACAAATCACCACTTTCACTCAAACCAGGAGAAATATTTTATCAATGTTGGGATAGGTATAAAGACTTGCTTAATACATGTCTTCATCATGTTTTTGAAACATGGAGATTGGTTTCACATTTTTATGAAGGGTTAACACTTAAAGATAGGCAAATGGTGGAATTGATGTGCAATAGAACATTTGAAAATAAAGACCCTGATGAAGCAATGGAGTACCTAGACTTGTTAGCTGAAAATGCTCAAAATCAAGACACTATAGGCACTTGTGAGGCACTAGGTAAAACCCAACCTCATACATCTAATGGAGGAATGCACAACCTTAGGGAAGATCATGACCTCCAAGCCAAATTGAATTTAAAAATAGTGGTCAATTAAAATCTGTGAAATGAACGAACATTCAACCAATGATTGTACAACTTTGCTTTCTTTTAAGGAATGTCTCCATGAACAGGCCAATGCTTTAAACAGTTTTCAAAGGCCAAATCATAACCCATACTCGCAAACGGACAACCCTGGTTAGAGAAATCATCCAAATTTCAGTTGGAGGAATGGTAACAATAATACACAAACTTCACAATCACCATTTCAAGCCGACCATAATTTTCAGAATTCTCAAGGATATGCACCTCCTTATGCTCCCCTCCTTGAAGAAATCTTGAGGAAACATTGCATGCATTCATTGAAAAGTAAGAAACAATCAACACTCAACTCAAACCATGGCAGATTTCAAAGATACTCTTGTAAAATTCACATCTGCTATTAGTTTTCAAGAGAAAGGCAAGTTTCCATCTCAACCACAGTAAAATCCCAAAGGGCAATACAATCGAAGTGCAAGTAGCTCCGGAAGCCAACACATGGATCAAGTCAAATCAGTCATCACTCTTCATAGTGGTAAGGTTATTGAAAAACCCACTCTTGAACCTTGTGAGAAAGATGAGTTAATCTCCGAGGGTAAGGAAGGGGTTGCACCTAAACATTGCAAAGAAAAGACTAATTTCCCACTAGCACTTCCATTTCCACATGCCATGACCAAACAAAGGAAAGTCAATCACAATTCTGAAATCTTTAAAACTTTCAAACAACTAAGGATCAATATACCTTTGTTGGATGCTATTAAATAGGTACCTTCTTATGAGATTAGAGATGAATATTTTTAACATTTGCAAGCAACCCGGAGATGATAATGATTTACAGGAAGTAGATCTTATAGAAGAATTAGTTTATGATCAATTTGAATCTACTTTGAGTAAAATTGACTTCAATTAATCTGAAGATTTGCAAATGATTTATTCTCAGGAAACAATCAAGGACAAGAAAGGCATAAAAAATGTTGTCGCGAATCATTTGTCAAGATTGATAATAGATTCAACATCTAACATCACACCAATCAATGATTACTTTCCTAATGAATGTTTACTTTCTCTTAGTTCTATGCCTTGGTTTAGTGATATCATCAATTTTCTTGCTTTAGAATATTTGCCAGCTTTGTGGAATGCCCAAGACAAAAGAAAGTTTTTGAACGAAGTGAAAAACTTCTATTAGGATGACCCTTACTTATTTAAATATTGTCCTGATCAAATATTTTAAAGATGCATTCCTAATAATAAGGTAAGTAGTGTCATTAAAATTTGTCATTCCGAGGCATGTGGGGGTCATTTCTCATAAAAAAGGATGATTGCAAAAATCTTACATTGTGGATTCTATTGGCCCACCATATTTAAGGACAAACATGCGTTCTGCAAAACTTATGAAAATTATCAAAAGTTAAGATTTATTTCAAAACATGAGTCTTTAGACAATCTTTTATTGACACTTGAGACCTATCCTAATGGAGATGTACATCGTGCAATTCATGATTTATAGCCCCATTTTCATAAAGAATATGCTCAACATAGTCTTGGGAATCTGACTATAAAAGACTCTGTTTGCTAGTTTTTAAGAAAACTAGATGGGAAGCCTATCCTCGACCTATAAATAACATTTAAGCTATTCTTGGACATAAAACCAAGGGAAGATGTGAGCCACAATCACAACTACAATTTGAATCTTAGTTTGTAAAAATATGTGTCTTTTAGTATAATTTGTTTTTGTTATTTCTTATATTTATGTAAGTGTGTTGTTTTTTTTTGATCAAATGTAAGTAATGTATAGATCAAAAAAGAGCAAGGCAAGCTTGCAATACAAGCTGGACACCAGCAGAACAGTACATGCACCATCAGAGGAAACAAACTCCCTTGAACGGAGCAAAGAAAACATAAAAGGCAAGGGTAGGGGAACAGACTTCCCATAACAAGCCAAGCCTAGAAAGGGAAGGAAACCCATATACAATAGCATGAACAACCCTCATACAGGGTAGAAAAGCACAACCTACAGCCATCCATTATAACCGAAGGGAACAAAAGAGATTACAATACAATTACACAAGCAAGCAGCACAGAAGGGCAACCAGAATTCAGCAGCTTAACCAGCTCAGCCAAGACAAGGAGAACAACCGAAGAAGAGCAGCTCTTCCAGCCAAGAGGAAATCAGCCAGAATTCAGCAGCTTGACCTTGCAGAACGAAGGAGCCATGCAGACACAGCGCAGCCATGAAGGGGTAACGCCAGCCAATCATACAAAGACACACAGCGATCTACCATGCATAGAGAAGGACGACCTCCCAATAAAGAGAGACAGCACATGCCAAAACGTGTCATCAGCTCATTCAACCAACACCACTAAACCAATCAGCCTCAACAGCACATGTCAAAACATGACATCTGCTCAAACAACCGACATCCTCTATTCTAGTTAGCCTCAAGCAACCTCTGAGCGCCATGCAAAACAGCCCTCATGCAGAGAGAAGCCAACACCAAGACAACCTGGACCCACCGATGTCCAACAATCAACAAAGGGCATCCAAAGCCTCACCAGAGGGAACAGGCTCCCGAAAGGAAGGGAAGGATCCCATATACAAAAGCATGAACAACCCTCATGCAGGGCAGAAAAGAAAAAACCTAGGGGAACATGCCCCCACTAAGCCTATCTAGAAATGCAGTAAGCGGCCAAATCCCTTCAACAAGGCACACCAGGAAACAACCTCCTATTCTGAAGCAAAAGAGCAAAACAGTTTCAAACCAACCCAGCCAGCAAGGCCACAAGCATATCTGGACAAAAAAAAGCCAAATAGCAACAAACAATAGCAAACAATAAGACCCCATGACAGGGCTTACACCAAACCCGATCAGCAGCCACCAAGCATGCAAACCAACTGCAAAAAATAGAGGCAACAAGGCAGTAATAAAAGGCTAGCAAATTCGACAAACAATCTCAACCAGCATAAACTGCACCAACTATAAGACAGGCCTAAAAAGGCAACAACAATATACAAAAGAAGTAAACCCAGAGTAGACACAAGGATATATTCCTTGGCCTAAATCCACAAGAGTATAATATTTCAAAGAGAGGAAGAGGGGGTGCTGCCCTGAAGTCTGGAGTCGGCCAAGGAGGAGTTTTTGGGAGGTCTTCCACTCTTTCCTAAGGGCACCCCTGATCGTCCAGTGATAGAGGCAGCTTTACTTCTGGTCAAGTATTGCCTCCGTGGAGGGGATGCTGCGGCAGCTTCATAGCAAGCTTCAGATACATGAACAATCTGAGGAGAGCCAGAAGAAACTTCAGGGGATCCTAGATGCGAAGCCAACTTTGCCCGCTTGTGCACAGAACAGCATGGACCCTTGTCAACAGCTACAGCTGCCTCAACTGCCATTGGGTCAATCGATGGTTCACCATGAGGTTCCTCCCTGGGTGACTGTTGTGCAATAGCTTCAGTGTCAGCTGAGGGGTTAGAGCATCCAGAGGAGCAGTAGGAGCTGGGGGATGCTTTTTCCGCTTATGACTGGAAGCTGAGTTGCATGCTGAAGTGGAGTGTCCCAGTGTTTTGCACTGTTTGCAAAATCTGGGCAGGGATTCATATACCACTACCTGGGCTTTGGAAACACCATTCAGGAGAGTGATATCAATCAGTGATGGTAACTCAGCAAACAAGTCAATCTCAATCAACACTCGGGCATAGGAAAGCCGAGTCATGGAGGATGTTGGAGAATCAGCATGCACTGGTTTCCCAATCACACTGGCCAGTTTAGAGAGACACAATGGGGACCAGCACTGAAGGGGAAGGTTTGGAAAACGGACCCAAATAGGCATCCTAACCATATCAGAGGTGTTAAGGTCAAAATAATCAGGCATATGTTTCAAAATCAATAACCGGTCATAGACAGAGTATGGCCCTCCATTTAGCACTGCAGACATATCCAAATCAGAAGCAAACTTGAATATGAGCCAGCCAGAATCATGCATGGAGAAAGAGACATTACATTTCCATGCAGAATTAATAAACTTGGAGATGGACGAATAACCTGGAAATTTCCCAGCTATGAACCCAATTAAGCTATACTGCCACAAAGCTTTGTGTTCACCCAAATCAGACTCAAGGAGATGGCAAGAAGATGTAGTAGTGTAATCCGAGAAATGCACTAAGGAAGGAGGTGATGGAATGGTATTACCTGTAGGATGTTGTGATGAAGAGGGACCAGGGCTCCCTGAAAAGGGTGTACCTTGCGGTGGGGGAACCGGCGAAGGAGCAGCTCCAACCGCCAACCCAGTGTTAGGGTTACCAGCGCTAAACCGTGATGTCAGCGAACTAGACTCAGCAGGGAGACCACAACGTGGTCTAATAGAGACAGGGGATATCAGTAGTCGCTGTTTCAGGTAATATCTTCTATACTCTATCTTTCTACCTTAGAACATTGAGGATAATGTTTCATTTTGGTTGGGGAAGAGGGTAGTAGTTGACAAAAAAAAAACCTAATTTTATTGTTATTAAAACCATTTGATAGAATTATTATTGTTAGGATGACAGAGCAAGGAGGAATTTTATTAACTCTTGAGACACATCTTAGTAAATATTTTCCAATGGTTATTTTGGAACATTCATTACAAGGTTTATCACACACTTATGAAATATTCAGGTTTACGAACTCTCGCATTGTTATTATTTAATTTTGCTTATATACTCATTTAACAAGTATTTATAAACCATTACTTTCACACACACACTTTAACATATGATTGTGGGTTGCACATTGAATTATTATATTATTTATGTTATTTTATTAAAGGTAACAACTAAGGAAAAGGGATAATATATAATTTTTTTAAAAAATGAATATAATAAAACAAATAAATAAAAACGTAGATATGTTTGGTTTCGTAGCCTCCCTAACCTAAGCAATTAAGCTTGATGGGGTGTTTTAACACCTAATACCCTAAAGTCAACTAACTTGGGAGCTATTGGCCCAGTGCTTGTTATATGCATTGAGAAGAAAAGCTTAAGGGAATCAAACATTGCACTATCTACATATCAATATGTGCAACCTGATGTACTAAGCTTGTAGGAGTGTCTCAACACCTAATGCCCTAAAACCAACTGATTTGGGAGTCATTAGCCTAAAGCTTATTACATGGGTTAAAGATGCATTATGTTTTAAGTTATATGTATGTATGTATATATATATATATATATATATAAGAAAAAAAAAGATAATAATCTTAACCTAAAGAAGTTAACCTAAGAAAAACATTAGAACAAAAATTGAGTTTTCTTCCAAGTAAAGCCCTATAACTATATGTTGATATATTGAGAACAAAAGGAAGGTTTATTAATATCTTGGTAAAGAGGATGGAGCAAACATATAAATCTAATGAGAGTTTGTTTATTTGAATAAATCAATGGAAGTTAAATGATGAATGTCTTGTTTTTGGATTTTGTAATTTGTTTTTCTATTTTAAAACTTTAATTACTAGGGACTAGTAATAAGCTAGTTGGGGGGTGTGATTAGTACTTAAAAGTGCATTCTCATTAAGGTTTTATATCATCATATTGCACTTAAAAGTATCATTAAATTCCCTAACTTAAGCATGATTTATAATAAGAAGTCTGATAATATAAGATAGCTTTAATTTATGGTAAATGCTCATTTTAAATGTAGGCATATCTCACAATTCAAAAGATTGATTGATGTGATTAACTATTGAAAATTAAAGGACAAAGTAAGGGCTAAACATAGAGAAGAGATGTAGGTTCAAACTAGAACACCATTCAATAATTGGGTCATATTTGGAGCTATAGACCTTGGCTTTAGGTCTAGTTTATATTTGGAGCTATAGACCTTGGCTTTAGGTCTAGTTTATATTTGGAGCTATAGACCTTGGCTTTAGGTCTAGTTTATATGAATGGAAAGCTAAGACACGGACCTAAAATATTTATGGAGAGTTCAAGACCTAATTCTGCCGTTTTGAAGTCCAAATCTTAGCAACAAGAAAGAAGTCTGAATCTATCCTGCAGCCTAGACACTGTTCAGTGTTCAGTCCATATCTCAGGTTCTAGAAGTCCAAATAAGCTCATTCTTTTTTTGATGGAAAGCTGAGATAGATTCCTACAACTTTCATGCAGACCACTTTACCAAATGTTAATTGTACAAATGTCATTTCATCCAGAAAACAAATCCATATCTAAACCACCAAATCCATTAAGTCATTAGTTGGCCAGTAATTCAATAGTTAATTACCAAATGAATAGTAATTTTTAGCCTATAAAAGGAGGCATTTGTTATACATTTAGGCATCTTGGTTTTCAGATCAAGATCATTTTCTTGCTTTCTCTCTTTGTAATGTTCAAGTTTTATTTCATGTTTTATTTTCATTAATCTCTTGTTTATGCTTTGCATTTCCTTTACTACTCTTAGTTAATTTATATCATAACTATGTTCTAATCTTGTTTATTTATGTTTCTCTTCTTCATAATGTTTAGCTAAGTTTAATTTGTCGATGTGAAAAGGTTTCACTAATGGTGTTAGAATATGTATAATATAAACTCAACATGGACTTCAATGTTTATATCCAAGAAAGTTTGTTTTTAATATGTCTTATCTTTTTATCTTACTAATTCTTAATATCTTGCTTGTTAAATGATTAATCTAGATTTGTATTGTATAACACTTGGTATAATAAACGCTTGATTCTTCATAGTCTTCGGCCAACATCGTTGTTATGAGAGGAACTTGATTTGTTGTTAACATAATAAGTTAGCATCATGAATTCCTGATAATATTTAAAAGTATGGTGTTATTAAAATAAGATAATTAATATGATCATGTTCAAAATTTATAATGAACTATTAACGATAAATCATCTGATTGGAACCTTCTTTATGTGTGGTTTCGAGTTGAGTAATAAAAAGAGTTTATACTATACTTATTTCTAATACCAGTAGTGGATCCTCTAACGTTGACAATTGTTTTTATCATTGTTTAATCCCCACATTATTCTCACATCTCAAAGTTCTATTTAATTTTTTGTTATATATATATATATATTATTTGTAATTTATATGGTTGAGCTCCATGTGGATCAATCTCGGTCTTACTGGGTTATTTATTACTTTGACACTCCTGTACTTGAGATAAAACATCAACTCTTTAATCGTGTTATATACCAATTCGACAATCAAGAAAACAAATTGAAGAACACACATTTTTATTTATATATTGCGGTAAGATCAAGAATTAAATAAGAACACTACCTTATGATTTCGTATTCAACAATTCAAGAGGATGCAAGAACCCTAATTTTTTTTAAATATATGTTGCCGAAACTAATCAAGAAAAAATCAAGAAACAAAAGACACAAATTGAAGGATATAACCTGTGATTAGATATGCTCTAATACCAACTGATGCAAAACCTAGCAGAATTGAATGGAATTCGCGAACCCAAGATCTATCTAATCCAAGTTTGATAAAAATATGATGAGCTTATCACAATGGAAGACCTGCTCCAAGGCAACAAGACTATA
>Ga0325414_1002346_pt1 | contig 19084 bp, 22 predicted proteins | sample PopdelMetagenome_8_FD_206183 | JGI IMG/M metagenome (GOLD analysis project Ga0325414, IMG submission 206183) | Populus deltoides microbial communities from Bellville, Georgia, United States - Leaf-PdKOR-R3 | ecosystem: Host-associated > Plants > Phyllosphere > Phylloplane/Leaf | place: USA... | reverse complement strand
GATTGAACAAAGCTCGAGTTATTTCTTGGTCAAATTTTAAGTTCCAAACTCATTTATCCAGAAGCAGCAAACAGATGCAAAATTTGAGAACATGAGGAATCAAATTTGTGTGCCGTCAACCATGACTTCCAGTATCTTCTTCTCCAATTCACGGCCATCAATCCAGTTTGAACTTTGTCGGTGTAAGAGTTCATGCTTCACTTCTTTCTTCTCTTCCTGCATCTTTTCTTTCATCCTCCAATTCTCAAGCTTCTCTGCTCTTTCTTTCAACTGCATAGAACAGATCAAATCACATCAGTAATGCATTGAAAGGCAGCTTGTCGATGTAAACCTTTGGCACTATCCACATACATGGTATTTAAGAACTATACGTGCTTAAAAAACAAGTGCATTCACATGCATATACAACTATACACAGGCACAAGTTGAAAAACTCAGCACTTACACGTGCATACAGACTGCTGCAAACCACCCTCTACAATTGCAGCAAATTAACTGAACTCCATAGATTAAAAAAAATAAAATTCATCTCCTGTTGTCAGTATACATTCTAGCTTTCTAACTGGTGTCCCAACATACAACTGGTGTCCCAACATACAAGAACATCGTAGGAACAAACACACACCCCAGTAACACCCCCCCCCCCCCCAAAACGAAACTACAGAAAAATTTCAATCAAATCCCTTCAGCCTCCACGGATACTTAATAGTATAGTAGCATAAAAAATGAATATCCAAGTAGAATGTGTAAAACATTCAGGAATGAATATCTGGTTTTATGGAATCTTTACAGTTTCAAAAATGCACTCTATCACCACAAATCTGCATACGTGTGTATACCTAAAGGCATCTCCACCGTTCCACATCCAATTTGATCAAAGTCCTTAACCTGGCTTGCATTGTTCTAGCTTGTAAACGTACTACCTAGACTATCTCCTGTTTACTGATCACTAATACTGCTTTTGATGCCATTAACCATTTAAAGCATGCAGCTTAAGACCATCATAAAAACACATTTTGTCTGAAAACCCAACATTGCTCAAACCTCTGAAACCCTAATCAACAATAACAATTAAAAAATAAACACAGAAAGATTAAGTTTTCCTTAAGATGACATCAAATGCTCCACATTTGCTACCAATACCCTGAAAAAAACCCTAAAAACCCCAACCAAACAATCTTAATCAAAACAATTTTTTTATTCAATTCCTTTCCCAAACCATCAATAAAAAGAACCCATTATTTCTTTTACAGATGCAATCGATAGTTAAACATCAAAATACACAGTTTCCATTTTTTTCGAAAGGGCATTCCGAGAATCTATTATTTACTTGAATCTTCGAAAAAATCAATAATAAAAAATTAAAAACACGAATATTACCAGAAGCTTTCGAAACTCCTCTTGTTCAATCTTCCTCTCTTCAGCTCTGACTTTAGCAGCTTCAGCTTTCAATTTCTTCCTCTCTTCATTAGCAACTCGAATAGCTTCTTTTCTAGCCTCTTCTTTCCTTTGTTTCTCTATACGCAAAGCTTCTACTTCCACTATATATTCCTTTCTCAATACTTTCACTTGCTTTGCATATTCTCTTCTTAATCTAGCTAGTTTTGCCTCTGCTTCTTTTGGGGTTTTTGGTGTCTCCCAGCTTCCAATAAAGGAGTCTGGTTCTAAAAATTTGTGGGTATTTTGATGGTTGTTTTTTGGTGTGGCGTTCGTGCAGAACAAACGACGGGTCGTGCGGAGTAAGGAGCGAGAAGCGGCGGCGGCCATTTCTCAGAGAGAGGGAGAGCGAGAGTTGGGGTTTCAGAAATTTTAGAGAGGAAAGATTGAAGGGTGTTTGGTAAATGGGCTGGGCTTGAGATTAGGCCATGTACCCATAAGTAGAGAGTGCTCGGCCTATTTGAGTTTTTTTCTTTTTATTTCAAGAAAAATAAGCAGTAGTATCCTAAATTATACCTTAAAAGCATTTGATAACTAACAAAAACAACTAAATGGTATGGGTAGGTTTAATTGTTCATATAAATAATTAACCAAGTTAATATATTTTTAAAATATTTTATGATATTCTTGTTTAATCTAGATATATTTTATAAAATATATCACTTGTCATATTTTTAAAATAAAAAATGAGGGGAAATTGATATAAAAAAGAAAAAAAATACTAGCTAGATGCGTAGCCTACCTTAGGGTTTTGTTTTTTTTTTTTTAACAAGCCTAATTGCTTTGGGCCATTTAAGATCGCATGTCTAAGTTTTTTTTTTTACTGATTTTTTAAGTTTTGCTGGCCTTTTTTTGTATCATTTGGTTTTATTTTTTTATTTTTATCTTTTAATGTTTAGTTTTTATTGAATTTTATCCTAGTATATTAGGTTTATTGTAAATTAATTTTTGTATTTTTTATAATATAATAAAATAAAAAAAATTACTTTATTCTAATGGAGTCCATAACCTCAGTTGCGAGTTTGACTAATTGACTAAGATTAATATAACTGATTTTTTTTCTTTAAACTTGCCTAGCCAACAAGAACAGGGTGAACAATCCCTCCAATTTAATTTATAATTCAAGTTAAATAAAGAATCCAATTGGAGGTTTTAAAGTTTAAATTTTTATATCATGTCTAATGATAATATCTAAAAGTTTTTTAATGTCTAGATATTATCTTTTAAAAACAATTAATTTACCCCTAACAAATATATATTTTTTAGCGCAAGACTAGTTGGTTTGATTTTTTTTTTGTCAAGGAAAAACCTTAATTTTACTATTCCATATAGAGGTTTAGCCACATCCTTTAAAATTTTGTAATATATATAACATTTATCATTATCTGGATATATATTTACTGTATTCATTATTTCAAAATTGCATGAAATAGTTCAACAAACATATCCCCTGTAGGTTTATGACTTGGATGGCTCAAGTTTGAACCAACTCATGTTAAGCTATATTAATCTAAAAATAACATTGATTTTTTTTAAAAATCAAATTATATTAACTTTCGAAGTTAACCGGATAGCTCCCACCTAGCTTGTTATAAACCCAGCTTGGACCAAGTTTTGAGTTCCAGGTGGGGATGGTAACCAAGTTGTAAAAAAATCATCACTGGAACCTTCTAAAATTTAAATAAATGTCCGAGTGATAATTTGAGTAATAAAATTTAAAAAAAATAATAAAAAAAAGGAGCGGAGAGAATTTGACACCACAGCATTCACGGCACTACTGTAAAATGAGGTTAAGGATGATCAACAGATGACCTATAAAGTGTAAATGTGACCGACTGTTCACTTGGAATTCATACTTTTAATAATATCATTCACTATCAAGGAATTCGAATATTACTGTTGAATCACTGTTACGGTACAAAATCTGTACAGCCTTGTTGCTCGACAGATGAAACTTGTAATGAGTACAGGGAAGGTTAATAACACTGCTGTCAGATGTAAAAAAGAAAACTATGTGTATAAGTTATCTCTACTGCGGTGAATACAACAATTTCCAGCTTTAGGTTTCAGCTTGGAAAACCAATAACCCTTCTCCAAATTATTGTTCCTCTGGCAATAGATTCTACTGCTCAATTATTTTCTTTGGCAATGACAAAATTGCAGAAACAATGCATTGATTCTGTTGGAGGTAGTATTTTGTATCCCAAGTCCCAGCTATCTCAAGAAAACTTTGCAGACAAGCCTCAATCATCCGCTATCTCGAAATTTGTATCCTGGATCAGAAATCATGTCAATTTGGTGTTTAATGGTCACGAATCAAGTCAGCAGAGAAACATCCTCCCACGTCTCAGAGACAGTGGGCATCAGAACAACCAATCGGAGCTTCCCTGATTGGCATTGTCTTGCGGGATTTCTGAATGTTGTGACCCTAGCTTTATTATTACCTAAAAGTACATGAAGAATGCTAAAACATTCACCCTTTTCAACTGCAAAGTGCCACTCTCTAGATGATATTTCAAACCAGTTCTTCATAGCGGATCTTGTTGCTTTAACTTCAATGTACTCTTTACTACTTCCCACTTCTATAACCATGTCATAGGGTAACCCAGTCTCATTATCCTGATTAACCCACTTCACGACTTGACCAAATTTTTGAGTCAAATGGTTGAAAGCAACTTGCTCACCTTCTCTCCCAGTAGCCATTGCTTGTATTGCATTAGCTGTCCCAGGACGAAGCTGATCTGTCCTGAATATTTTAGATGGACCCAATTCAGGACCATTGAACTTAGGAGTCTGGGTGTCCACATTATCAGACTCTGGCAACTCATCTGCTTTGTTTTCAACGGTGAAATCCGCATTGTTCTTAGCTGGAACTACACTAACTGCCTCTGTGACAATCTCCTCATCATTTATGCTACATCGGCTGCTATGAAAATCTGGTGCAGTTTTCCAGTCTGCAGGTGGCCAATATGAACTGACACTGGCTTTCAACTTCAAGTTTGAGGGTTTCTGTTCGTTTATTGATGTTGGAGAAACATCTATTTGAAGTGATTCCTCATTCGTTGTCAAAGACTGAGTTGAGGAGAGTAACCACAAAGATTCTTCGTCAGGAAGCTTTGATACCTTCTGGCTGTTCACAATGAAGAATTCTGTTTGCTCCTCTGTGGAGCCAGATTCAGCCATGGTTGTAATCATATGAAGGAAATTTGCCAAGTGCAATTCTGGAGTACCATCAAAGAATAAACGAGATAGCTCCAAAAACAAAGCATGTGTATCAGATTCCAACCTTGTGTACAAAGTATTACCCTGAAAAATTATAATTGAAAGGCTAAGGTCATAATAATTTTTTCCATTTCCAAAATCATGAAAGAGTAAGGGTCATATAATGTGTAGAGGTCTTGTATATCCTCAAGATCTTGCATTTCAAAATTAACAAAAAATTTCCAATGAACTTTGGTAACTTGTCCAATCAAAATTTCACATGATTCTTGCCAGCAGTTTATCAGCACTAGTCAGCTGCACATAAATGAGAGAAATGAAATAAGTAGAATAAGCAATATCATTCCATACCTCCAGGAGACAGCTACATTGTTCTTGCCTCTTAGAAGCAAGGCGACATTTTTTTATGGCATAGTGGTAGGATAACTTATCAACAGCAATAACCTGCAATTGCTTTAGATTATTGAATCCAGACTGCTTGAGTTTAGAGTATTTATCAGGGTGTGTGCTATATATGTAGCGCTGAGCATAAGGAAGAGCCCAGTTAATCAATGAAGCTTTGAAGCTAGAGTCTGCTGGACCATCATATATTGCCTTACGAGTTACAACCTGCATGAAGAAAAATGATGAAGACTTCCCCAAGTGGTTATTTATACAAGGGATTTTAGACGGAACAATCCTGCAGCCCTGCCTTTGGTTTCACGCAGAACGAGAATCTAAAAATGCTTTCCCTCAAACCAATAAAAAAAAAAACTGTATTTTCAAAATCGGTTCCATTAGTGACAAAAGGAAACCAGCAATTACATACTATAATTATCAAATGAGTATAAACGGCACATCAATAAAAGAATGCCAATCAGAATGCATAACTGTTATTCGAATCACTTGAGATACAGTACAATTAGAAATTATTTAAGCTTTCATAAGTTGGTGTATACTATATAGCACACTATCTGAAAAATAAGTAGGTGGATACCTCGTAAAGACAACCATTATATGCATACATGATGTTTGAAGAAATGACAAAGCTTTAAATAAAACATTCTGAGCAATCAACAGAAATTGGTGCGAGTATTACGGAGAGAATCCTAACATAACATGCAAAATCATTGGTAAGTTAGAATTTTATAATTAATTGATTTCATAAACATTTTGCAGTACTCTTTTTGTGAGTCAACATGTTCATTTAACTGGCATAACTAAGGTGTAAGTTTACAAGTTTCCATCAAAGATTGTTAAAATAATTCAACTGACAAGGCAGAGGCAGGCAGTGAAGGAGTGCTTACCTCTGAGAGAGCAGGTATCCCCAATTTTTGCAGGAGGAGAGACACTTTAGTTTGAAGCATCTCTTGCTCACTGCCACTCAGATTGCCAAAGTACAAGAATTCTATATTATTGAAATTCTTAAATATCTTCCTCAAGTTTTTATCATCGGACCAGCATACCAGACCAAAAGATGGGTCCAAAGAAACCCATTTATCTTGTGCTGTAGGCAGTACAGTACAATCCAATTTTGTCAGACATTCTTTCAAGTGAATGATATCTTCTGTACTTAGAGATCCAGATTCCAGTCCCTCAGTCCACATCAACAAGACTTTGAAAACCTATGACATGAAAAAGAAACCTTAGATTGCCACACAACACAATCAGTTTAAGGTCAAATTATTTTTCAAGTTCGGAACTTACTGCACTAGCAGCTTGTGAAGGCAAAACAGCAGTTGATAACTGCAGTAAAATATCAAGATAGCTATGGCAAGTAGGGACTTCAGATACTCCACACTCATTAACAAAAAATTCATGAAGGCCTGGATAAACATTGCACAATATCTTGCTTAATAGGCACTGAATAACACTTGTAGACCCGCCCTGAGAATGGATCTTTTTCAATCGGTCGATAGAGCCAGTTGGATCATGCCAATATACATCTTCAGCAGACAAAAATACACCAGGTAACAAATCCTTGTGACTAGAATCAGATTTACTAGGAACGAAAATAAATGGTCCTGAACGGAATGCCTCTGAAACTTTGTTCCTTGAAGAAGATATTTCATCCCAGATAAATGTGTATAATTTTGACATTTGTGCTATGCTGTAGAGGAAAAAATGTCAGTTGTCATTTAAATGAGTAAGATCAAAGAAAACGCTAACAAACAGCACACAGAAAATGGAATAAACAATATAGCAAATATGGAAAAGATTGCTGGATTTTAAATGTAGAGATAGGCAAGAAAATAAAGATACAGTTGACTTAATAAGGATATATTCAGAATCGAGCAGAATGACAAAATGAGGTTTTACAGACTCCCAATTAGTGAGTTGAATTTACAAATCCACAAAATCCATAAGAGATTGAAATCTTTGTGGGCACCATTTAGCATTGTAAGTACACAAAATAATGATAAATATCATGTCTTACACAACTCATGAGCCACGTGACCATCTAGAACAACAAAAGTGCAGCAGTACCTGGCCTTGAAAGTGGTTTCAGATTTTCTCCATGCTTTTATAATTTCCAGAACATCATCAATAGTGACTTCAGTCTTCAGGCCAAGCTCACTCAATAATTTTCTGCTTCTCACCTGTTACAAAAGGAATATAGTGGTGCAAATTAGATTAAGAAGATGCAGCCACAGTATATAATGTTTCAGAAATCATATCAGCTCAACTAAACCAAGAACTGCAAGTTTTCACATTTGACAACTGCGGATGTTTATTCCAATCTACTGTAAGCCTTCACCTAGCGAGGAGGTGTCTACTTTAAACTATCTCACAAGCAAAAAACACCCACCCTACCCCTGTCTCCCCTTCCCCCACCTTATCCCTGTCTCCCCTTCCGTTTTTGGGGCAGGAAATAAAACAAAACAAACAAAGAGCACCACGTAAGGAACTGATATTTGCAGAAACACAGATTTCATATGGAATCTGATAATGACAAAACTTCACTGTATATAGCTATCCCACAAACACGTGCACCTCTGACCATCTATTTTGTTTTGATGTCACTTTATAATACCCATCAATTGCAAAACCTTTGATAAGTGCTATTCCTTTACTGCCCCTTGGTGTTATAATCAATGCAATGAAAAGAGGAAAAATTAAAAGAAAACTGTTTACTTATAATTCTACTTCCTATAAACAATTGCATGTAATATTGGGCTTAAAGTGGGAGGGACAACTATTATAAACTAGGACTCCATTCGCAAGTCATGAACATCAATCTAACCTTTGGAAGAGCATATGGCGCAGAAGCACCAAGGATAGAGCGTACTGCATCACAATCATAGAATAAATCTTTAGGGTAGTGAAGTTCATTGTCCATGCTAGAAACTACCCACTGAAAGTCACAGATTTTGCTTATAAAGGAAGACTTGAAGGATCTCCCATTATCACTGGACTTTAAATCATAGCAAATGGTAGCTTTGTCACTAAAGTTATCATCCCATAGCATGTCAAGGACCTCCAAGAGATATTTACAGCGTTCTCCATCACCACTTGTGGACAAAATAAACAACAGATGCGCCAGCTCACTGGATTCCCAATCTTTTGCTGTTGATCCAGGGGAAATCAGGTCTGTATCCCATGCCATATGATTGGGAACACTATGACATAAATCAGCAACACTCTTTTCAATCTGAATAACTCGCACAAAGTCTGCAACGCCAATTTCCTGCAAAAATTCCCTCCACTTGGTCAATCCATTTGAGAGGGATTTATTAGCTGGATGCTTCAGATAGCTGATATCAACCTCATGCCATCTCATTTCCGCTATATTAATTAATTCATTCACATCAATAGGATTCCCAAATTCTCGGCTGAAATGAATTGATGTCTCAACAGGCCTTCTATATCCATGATTTGTCAATATATAAGCTTTATTTTGTAACTCATAGATAATGTGCTTCCTCTCAGCACAACAATTAGGGCAGCCAGATTGTAGGTGGATCATTATAAAGCAGAGATAATCTATCATTAGATCCTTGTCCCTATCAGTGATTCGGTCATCAGAGATAGCTTGCAAAATATGAACCTTAATAATTTCATGTGCAGACAGTTCTTGCACACCAATTCTATGAAGCATCCTAGCAACATTGTCGACTGAAGTCTCATCAACAGCTGATGCAGAAAGAAGGGCAGGATTTACAATCTGCAGTTTGGCATTCAATTTTGGAAAAGCCTCAAGTCTGTGCACACGATCAAACCCAGTGCTTAAGGTATCAGAGTGTAACCAAATTGTACTAACATCCACTGAGCTATACGTTCCATCTGAAAGGGGAATAAATGGAATATTTTGAAGGCTATCTATAAGATCAGTTTGCCCAGAAGATCGAGATAGCATTGCATAGAGGGTGTTTAGCCAAGACGATAGCCAACCCAAGCCCATCAACTTTAAGCCATTCTCTGTGCGACATAAATGGGTCATAAATTTAATTAATGTTTCAGGCCCATACTCCATGATACCCAGTGCCCTTGCAAGTGAATCAGACAAAACTATATTCTTGTCCAAGAATCCAAGTCCAAGGTACTCTTGAAGCAATCTATCAGGTAGAACATTCCGAGACTGCATATCCCAACCTCTCAGAACACTGCAAGGAGGAACCATTTTACTCCTGTCTCCTTCAATAAGCAGGCAGCTTGTTCTTCGTAATTCTAAAATAATTGCTTTAGGAAGGCCAGAAAAGAAACCATGCACCTCCCCAACAAGTGGAACAAAGCTCATATAAGTGGCCACAGCTTTGCCCGGATTCTCCCTAAAACAAGAGAGAGCACAAAAAGATCTCTCTGCACTAACAAACAAACCAGGAAACTTGGTCAACAACCATTCATTCCAGGGATTATTCTTGTCCACTTCCTCCCTTGATGAAGGTAGAATAAAATCGCCTTGAAGAATAAATTTCAGACCATAAGTTCTTAGAGGAAGAAAAGCAAAAACAGGCTGTTGGTCCAAACGTGGATTATACTCCCCATTATCTGACTCCTCGAGCGTAAATGCTATGGCAATTTCAGTTCCTTGCACTTTAGGACGACTAGCATGTGCCTCCAACTTCTGAGATGCTACAAGCCATGACATTTTATCTTTCCCACATGAAACCTTTACAATACCATCTTCCAAAATTTCTTTCCGCATGATGACGAGTGAATCATTGAGCCTGTTTCGGAACATGATACACTGGAGGCGCTGAAGGAAAAGCAGCAAAGAAGGATGAAGATCTGAAAACATCTTCGTTGCAGTATCTTCTGATTTTGACCGGAAAGGAAGCACAATACAAGTATTCCAACTGTTAATATTCATTTGATCAGGGTGCATAGACACTAGCTGACTGAAAAAGTTGATATCACAAGGAGGCACAACAGTTGGCAAAACAAAACCAATCTGACCCTCGCCTATGTCAAACTTGATATGAAATCCATTGGAATGAATCTCTGGAGCATCTGTGATCTACATAAAGACCAAATGACATCAAAAAGGAAAATTATTAATAGATATAATATAGCCTATCTATAAATGCCCTTGTGTGATCTTAAATCTCATGACAAATAGTGTAAGAATTGATTCAATGCCAACAGCAAATTAAAATTCTTTATCATATAATGCTTTTTTTCTTTATTCAGAAAGACTTCATTATCACTTCTATTTAATAACAAAAAATTAATAAAGTGCTCTTTTGGTCACAAAAGCAATTATATTTACCCATCTAGGTCTTTAGAATTAAAAGGTGTCCTATGCATTTATGCCAAACAACTACCGTGACTATTTTCAAACATGTTAATCACAATTACAAGTTCATTTTCTTTGTAAAAAAGGAGAGGCAACTATGATCAATCAAGTAACATTTTATTCTTGTCTATTTGCAAAATCTCAAAATACATAACCAAACCTCCGTGCTTTTATGTGAATTGCCATTTCAGGTGCTATATTTGAAGTCCAAATAAAAAACTTGTTTCATTCCATATATTATAGTGATAAAGTATAAGGTTCATTAACAAGAAAGTGACTGGAACATCCTAGCAAGCAACAAGTCTTTGTTGGAAGGGACAATCATATGGCCATAGTAACAGAGACAAGTATCTAAGATATTTTGATGATGCCTTGTACTAAGAAATTTTTTATTATATTGAAAGAATTTGCACAGAGACAAATTATCAAATAAAACACCCTTTAACAAACTTTTAGATTAAGGAACTGCTAAGTTTTGTGTTTCCTTATTTTTACATCTAAGAGAATAAAAGAAAGATGCTGAAAAACTATACAGAGACTAAGATTGCTAGCTAAATAACTTGGTTCACTCCCAAGTTCCAACTCCCCATTCTCCCTGATGCAAGTTCTTAAGATCAAAGTGGCAGTATTCAAGGCAAAGACAAGCAGAAGGGCGTGATGAGGTTTGACAGAGATCAAGCTAGTTCCAGTGAAGGGATACACTCTATGGAGGCTACACTTCCAGTATTACACGTTGGCAATAAGGAGAAATTTGCATCCAATAAATGAAGATAATCTTGTATTTCCAAGTGGCAGTAGAAGTCAATTGTAACTGTCATTGTTCTTATCTTTAATTAGTAGTTATCTATTAAATAACCATCAAATGTAACTCTATTTATTGTACAATATTATGTCTGGTAGTTCATGTTGTAATGAAAACCTCTTTGTATTTGGTGTGATTCCAATATGAGAGTGATTCTCTTGAATGGTGTGAGGCTACTTGTTTCCTATTCCTTGTAACTCTTGTTATTTGCAATAAAGTTATTAGAATTCTTTCCCACTGTCAATACTTTTTTCTGCTGTCATTCATACCGTGTTCATTAGTTTACACAAATTGTTCCCTTCCTTAATATCGTTTGACATTAGTCCCATAGGGCATTTGGTCCCCGGCGCTACTTTTAAATGAATTTTTTATTTGAGACTGATGGAGAGATGGTTGGGAGCGCAGATGAATATAGCAGTGCTCAAAGAAGCATACCCGAAATACTGATTTGAAGCCAATTCCTTTCTGCCCTATGTATCCACCACCAGATCCTTTCTTGGTTGAATTTCCAACATCGCAAAGAGCTCTGATATTTTGAGCAGAAAAGCCTCGCTCATTATTCAAAACAATAATACCTGATTCTTGAAGGATGAATGTCAGAGTAGGTTCCACGTTTTCAGGATAGATATTATCATCAGCATTTTGAACCTGAACCATGCTTAGCAGTTAGCATGATAGCATGTAATAGTAAAATGAAACCTTAGGGTTAGAAACAATACTCAGAACAAACAATCCATCCCTGATTAGATTTACTTACAAGCTCAAGAAGAAAATGTGAATCTTGTGAATATAGTTCCTGGGACAGACAATGAAGAGCTCTCCCTAGGCGTGCATGCTGCTTCTTCAACATGCTGCTCTCTGTATTGAAAAGATTTGCATCCAGACCAAATTCTTCTTTCCTGATTGATTCAATTACCATGGCTGCATCCTTGTGTTGGTCAAGGTTGGATGATTGTTCTAAGCTACCACTGATAGTTTCATCACTGGAAACTACAGCATCATCAATTGTGCATCTAACTTGAGTACAAGTTGCATAATGTGCATCTTCTCTCAGAGTCACATTTTCTGTGCTTATCTCAGACCTCACAGTTTCCAAGCATGATGACCCAGAAGATACGGACAAGTCAGTGGTACTATTAGAACAAAATGCATGGTAATCATCAATCCACTCTACTACGCCGATAGATAATCCTATTTCATGAAGCATCAGGCGTTCTTTTTGGTTGCATTCATACAAAATCACTGAAGAAGCTTCTTTTATTACAGATTGCATCCCTGAGAGCAAAACATCAGCTGCAAAACCATGAAATTCTGCAGGCATAAAACCAAGACAATCAAGGACAAACCTTGACGCAAAATGTAATGCCTGGTTGATTTTAAATGATTTTTTTTGCAATTCAACAGTCAAGTTATTAGAAGCAACTCCAATTGCCTTTCCATGCAAAAAACATTTCCTGCTGTCCTCTACTTCCATATTTTCAGAATGATTATTCAAAATGACTTCAAAGGCATGGCAAGCATAACATTTTAGAAGGGACAAAGGAACATGGTTTCCCCCCCCAGCTAATGAGAGCAAGGATAACAGTTTCACTGCTGTTTGAAAAGATGATCTCTGAAGTGCAGCTTCCAGGAATGAATCTGCAGTAGCAGATTGATCAATTCTGATCACCTTGCCATCCTTTGTAACCAGACACATCAATTCTTTATCATTGACCTCACTCAACAACCATCCTACAAGAGGGCCAAGGGAGGAAGCAAATTTGAGGTCCCAATGCGACCATGAGTTCAGGTCAGACAGCATCGGTGCTCTAACCAAAACTTCAATTGCATCTTTAGATGTAACGGAATTAAATGCTGCCACTAAGTTGTCACCCTTGTTTCTCACTTCATTGGTTTCCAACTTGTCTTCCTTAAGAGGCAATGAGTCTCCAATATGATGCATTCCTGATAACGTAGCAGAAAATAGGACACATTTTGAAATTACATTGTTCTTATACTTTCCCACAATTTGTTGAAAATCTTCTATAGAACCATTTTCCATAATGTTAAAACTAAGTAGTGGAAATTGTCTTGTAAGCAGTGCAGCAACCATCTGTTTGGTAATAGTTTCATTCTCCCACAGACTATATGAAGCTTGGGACACTAGTACCATCAACTGATCCTGGAGCATCGAGACCTCCAAAGTAGACTTTCCACATCTATCACCAGACAAGAGATTCTGTAACTTAGCAGGAAATAGAGAGGCATGTTTTTCCAGGAAAACAAAAAACTCCCCATGACCAAGGGACTTGAATTCCTTAACACCAAATTGGTCTGCTAGCCACAGCTCACAACTGGACAGCTTCCTCAATGAAATGAGTTTGTTTTCCAGAACTGATTTACCATTGCTCTGATACTCATTATCAAGCTCATAATGCCTAGTAATTTTCCCAATTATTTCTTCAACTGGGACACCTGTGAGATCCATTAACCACATATATTTGATTACATGGATACAAATCATTCCAAAATGATACAAAAAGAAACTCAAACGAAACATAGAACTTAGCAAGATAGATCAATTGCAGCACCTGAGAGATATGCTAATCAGCTGCTACTTTTGATTATATGGATAGATTATTCAAAGCAAACATATAAAACAAACTCAGAACTAAACCAATAACTACATGGAACTTAGGAAGATAGGACCCAAACATTATTCCTAGTTTTTCCAGAAAGGCATGGTACACCAATAAAAAAACGTAGCATTCCACCACAGGTGGGCGCTACTGGCACAATTTTTTATGTGAAAAATCTAAATTGCCCTTCATAAACATACTGATTTCTCTCATTAATATTCATAAAATCAAAGGACAATTTTGAAATTTCTTTTGAAAAGGCTGTGCCAATAGTCTTACAGGTGAACTAATAGGATCAGCCTTCAACCTCACCGACTCTCGAGATGTATTTGAACTGAAAATTGATGTGATGAATGGTAATTGCACCAAAAGGAAAGGAGAAACAAGACACAAAAGAACACTTGCAGTATAACAATAAAATTCAGCACAGCCTATTTTCAAAGTTAGCATCACTCACTCCGTGTTTGCTGTAAGCGCTCACAGGCCACTGGTACCTGCTTTTCACCTGGTTCAGCATCAATGCATCCGTATTCATAACAGTTTCCAGAAAGGGTGTTAGCTGAATCAGGTTGACTTGTGACTTGGAAAGTATCATAAATGCTATCCCACATTCCACACTTGATAGATGCAACCTGCAAAATTAATAAAATAGCTTCACTCTGGAATAAAGAACCAAAGTCGATGTTCACTAGATACACAAAGCCCTCACATCAGTCCAAAATCAAGACATGAAGGTTGCTTCTGAAAGCAACACTTGTGCCCCAGCAAGGGTTGATAAAGATAAAAGTCTACTACAGCAGAAGAACAAACAATGTTCCCTGAAAATGAAAAGGCTTCATAATCCAAAATCTTTTTTTTCACAAAATGCCAAAGTACTGCCGGGGCTATGGTAGCTGGAAACAACCACAACCCAATCAGATATGGAAAACAAAAAACTTTTAAATACCTTCTTGAGAAGAAACAGTAAATGAGACAACTTGTCAATATAAAAATTTAATAGACAATAATTAACTTACAGCTACATTGAGCATCCCGTTAAATGGGTACGATGAAAATATGCATTTGAATCTTCTCATGCATCGATTAGTTCGCTTGCGAACAGCTTTCTTGCTTTCTGTTGGTTTGTAGTACTGAAGCATTCTCTCAAGAATCTAAAAGTACAAAAGCATACCCACTGAGAAGTGCAGCTTATATTAAAATGACTTTTACATGTAACATTCTAGTTTAAATAATTACAAGATAGAAATGAAGTATAATCATTTCTGAAGCATCTAATGCATTAAAACGGCAAGAGAGGAATAACAGAACTGCTAGGCAACACTACAAGTGTGCGCTGCATATAATCCTGGTGGTAAAATCCAAATAAAATAGAATCCTAGTAACAATAAAATCATGAATAACATTTGAATTTCAAAATAAAATTCTGAAATAATGTAAAATTTCCAAATCAATGAAGTTACAAGCAAACTAAAAATGGTCATTGTACACTTTCAGTCTTGCATCAAGAAAAATTACATGTTTTATATGTGGACACTACCACCCTGCTTCTTTCAAGCAAGGAACTCGTGATTTAATGATTCCAGAAATTTCCTGCAACAAGCAGTCCACATTTTCAAAATATTAGGGACTACAAGATCTTGGTTCTTTCAGTTTGAACTGAAACACATGGTTCTCAAGACTGCATCTCTTCCATCAAAGAAATAATGCAACAATAAAAATATAGGACACTGGGCAATATTACATTCATTTGCTCTCTTGCTTAATCCAACTATTTTCTATTGGTTCAGTTAAATAAAGATTTTGAGGCTAAAGGGCAACCCTAAAAATTAAACTTAAAAGCTCTAGACTTCATTTCTTTATGGGTCACCTTAAATTAAACTGTCTCAGTTATTCTTAATGTTTAGCCAACAGCCAAAAGTTTCATAGTCTTTATGTAAACCATTAGCAAAGACAACTTGGCAAGACAAGGTACAAGACCTCTAACAACTTATTAAACCAGATTTCATCACTAAGCCACTTGGACTGTAAAAAATACAGTCTAGTAGACTGGGATGCTAGTTTGATGATGAGTCGAGCACATGGAGAAGATATCTTCTTCAGAAAAGAAGGTATATAACCAGTGCAACATTCACATTTCAACCAGAACTAATTAAAATTCCTTGAAACTCCAACCCAGCATTGAAACAAGTCAACCCCGCTGAAATGTAAGATTCCTAATGAACTTCAAGATCAACTAAATCATCAGCAGAGATCCAAGTGTTGTTATCAACAGAATGGACATAAACAAATTAAGAAACATCTAACATAAACACAGAAGGAGCACTAATGGAAAGTATAAGTATAGATATACAAAACACAGACACCTTTATTCTAGTTGGAGTATCTTTCAAGTCAAGTTTCACCATACCTCTGCCACAGTGTAATCCTTACATGCCTCCTTCCAGGTGGTGATAAAGGCCCCCAGGTCGTTGCTAGATAGTGAGATATCATCTTCACTTGGAGAAACAAACTCTTCTGTCTTGTCAAAATTATCAATAGGATTAGCATGTTTCTTATTGCTTCTGAGCAATTTTGAAGGCACAGATACATTCCAACTTGCATCTTCAAGTTTTCTTTTCTTAAAAAATGACCCGTTACTCTCTTTAGGCCTTGAGCTGCCACAATCAGGGGAAAATTGGCTACCCGTTTCACCTTTCAACCCTAGGCGTGACATCTCTTCAGTTGCAGAAGGGTAAGGACAGCTACTCACCCGATCAGAATTGCTGATAGCCTGTGCTGAAGACCTTAAGTGGCTGCCTACATTATTGTTGGTCATTTCATCTTCATTCTTTCCATCATCACTTTTTTCATCTTCAGAGCTTGATGAAACAAATCTGATGTGTTTGCCACAGAAACCATAGTTTTCCTGGGAAAATGATTTAATACGCTCGCTTACAGCAGAAAAACGTTCTTCCAGTCGCTCCTTCTCTGAGGAAAAACGCCCTTCATGCCTCTGAGATCGTACTCGAGGTCCACTTGCTCTTGCCTCTTGGCATTTCTTTAATGATCCATTCCTTGCTAATATCTCTCGGCATTTCTTTTGTGTTGAATTTTCAGATGCTTTAGCTTCTCGAACAAAAGAAATATGTGTCCTGTTGCCACAAATTTAGCATATACATATGTTATGTATGTTTGTAAGTTTGTGTGCGTGTGTATGTAGCCACACACAAAAAAATAACATAATAAAGAGACACAGCCCTTCCTCATTGCGATGCAACTAGAAATAATAATTGGAAGAAGGTCAAATAGAAAAATTACAAAATGACAAAAATTGAACATAATTCATGAATACGCACCCCAAGCTTTGAACACGCACGCCCAGCATTTCTGGTCCCTTAACTGGATAATTCTTTGCAAGAAAATGCAGAAATTCATCAACAATAATAACTTTCTTCTGACATGTGTCCATAAACTCACTAAGCCAAAGAATTATTTCCTCACTGGTTATCTTGAAAACTTCTGTACTAGCATCAGGTTTCATCGAAAAATAATGCAATACCAGTGGGTGTCTCATCAACGGCCCCAATCCCAGCTCTTCAAAGTTTTCGATACCCTCGTTCTTGCATATTGCCACTTCCAAATCATAAATTGATGTGATTCTTCGTACCCCAACAAAGCAATGTATAAAAGCATTTATCTAAATAACACAAAATCAAACAACAGAAATAAACAGCATTAACAATAACAATTTAGGAGGGAAAAAAAGTAGCTATACACTTTTGTTAGGTAATTACTGAATATTAATAAATAAAAAAGGATAAAACACACTTTTGCTTTGTAATTATTAGTCACTAATTACCAATTTATAAGAAATTTAAACATCATAAAATTGAAAAGAAAAAAAAAACACACTTTTCTATGTAATTACTGATTGATAGTGAAAATTTTGAAAACAGCAACTAAAAAAAACTGATGACTAGCAAGCTACTAATTAGTAAGAAGTTAAAAAATCATGATTTAAAAAAAAAATAAAATAAAAATAAAAAATAAAAACAGTCTTGCTTTGTAATGACTAGTTACCAATCACTAATTGCTAAGAAAATTAAACATCTTCATAAATTATTTTTTTTAAAAAAAAAAGGTGAAACACAATTCTGCTATTTAAATACTAGCTAAGCAATTATACTAATTAGTAAGTACTGATTACCTTGCTCTCAGTCACCATAAGCCGGAAAAGAGCAGGAACCTCTTGCATTTTAAACCCTAAAGATTCCCATGACTCAGCTTGAAAATTCACTAACACGGACTGTGAAACTTTCCATGCAGAAACATTCTCTTCCGCGTCGGAAAGATCTTGCCGTGCTTTCTCTACTGCTCTATCAATTCTCTCTAATTGTAGCTCTTTATTGTTTTGTTTCACTTTCTTTTTAGGGTTTTGTGGAAACTTAGGCAGGTTTTGTTGCAGTGTTGCTGGCTCTTGTTGCTGCTCTTGTTGTTCTGGTGGAGGTGGTGCTCCTGGTGGCGGCGGCTCTTGATGCTGTTGTTGACGATATTGTATTTGTTGTTGTGGAGGGAGAAAAAAGTTAGGGTTTTGGATTGGGAAATTAGGGTTTTGCATTGGGAAGTTTTGTTGGAGTAAAGCATTGGTGAAGGTATGGAGAAAAAAATTTGGGTCTTGGAGAGGGACAAAATTCGGATTGAAAGTAAGAAGTTCTGTTGGTAGTTCTTGTTGTAGTGGATGTCGTTGAGGTGGTTGCCCGCGGCCGCCGGGCCGGTAGGGAGGACGGTGGCCGTGCATTGGGAGAGAGAGAGAGACGAAGAAGCCTAAGAGGCGCAGTGAAGGAAAGTATATGGTGGGTTGGCGGTTTGGGGTTTTGTTGCTTGAGTGGCAGTGCAGGACGTTGGTTATGGAAGTATAAATCAACGGTTGCAAATGATCCAAGTCAGCAAATTTTTTATATTTTTTAAAACTAGTTTTGTTCGGGTGGGAAACGAGACTATGGTAGGGTTCTGGCATGTCCTTGTATTGGTGGCCCGTGCTAAACCTCAGCCCACTCCCGTGCTAAACCTCAGCCAACTCAAATTTTTTTCCATGTAAAAAAAAAAATTAAGGTGTCGCATCATTTTTATAAAAGCAGAAAAAAAATAATCAAAACTCAAATCTTTAATTTAAATTGATTCCATAAATATTATTAATTTAATAATATAATTAATGAAAATAAATAAACTAAAATAAAAAAATACAAAATAATTAATTTTAAAAAATAATACTTGACAATATTGTGAAAAGATATCTTTCTAGTATTTGATAAC
>Ga0325414_1002344_pt1 | contig 19086 bp, 8 predicted proteins | sample PopdelMetagenome_8_FD_206183 | JGI IMG/M metagenome (GOLD analysis project Ga0325414, IMG submission 206183) | Populus deltoides microbial communities from Bellville, Georgia, United States - Leaf-PdKOR-R3 | ecosystem: Host-associated > Plants > Phyllosphere > Phylloplane/Leaf | place: USA... | reverse complement strand
TAATCCGCCCAATTATTTGCCCTTAACTTTTCTTGTTTGTCAACTTGTTTCTCATGCAGGTGCTTCTGTAGCTAGTCACAAATTGCCATTTTTCACAATCACGCCCCACACACATAAAGCTCCAAATGTCGCGCCTTAATCATGACATATTCCCCGACCAGCACTGCCTTCTCTCTCTTCTTTTTTCGTCGTTTCCTCCCTTCAATATATTGTTTGCATTAGATTGGGGCTGTGTTACGCCGTGAATGTATGTTATTTATTTTATAAAAATTAATTTTAAATGCCGCCAGCATATTTTGTATTTTGAAATATGATTTGAGTTAAAATGTTTACTAATTAAGTAAGATAATTTTATTTTAATGAAATTAAAAAAATAGACAATAATAGTAAATTGATGAAGACAAAAGCAATGACGATAACTTGAGAAATTTTTTTTCCAATAGCACAAATCATTAACTTTTCAAACTAATAGAAAAGAAATTAAAAAAAAGCTAATTTTTTAAATAAAAATAATATTGAATGATGAAATTAGAAAGAAACATAAGCAAAAAAAAATATCAACCCTCGTTAATTTTTCAAACTCATGACCTCATTCATTAAACCTAAAGCACCATATAAGGAAAAAAACTATAAAGTCTAATCTCTAATAAATCAATCACTAAAGTATGAAATTAAAAAAAAAATCAATTACACAAAAGAATCCAAAAGAAAATAGCAATTAAAAGAATGAGGATAAAAATCAATATAAAAATAAATTTGAAGGCATCTATAATTTTTTTTTTATTGGAGAGTGAAATTGAAAAGAAAAATAACTTTAACTAAAGGATTAAAAAATAAAAAAATAAAGACCAAATTGAAAAATAAATAATATACTTTAAATTTAGATTGAAGATTGAAATTAAAAACCAGTAAGAAATTAAAAACTAGCAAAACCTTTACCAAAAGGCCAAGAGAAAAAAAAATTAGAAATCAAAAGAACAAAGACCAAATTAAAAAAAATGAAAAATTAGGATTGAAAGATGAAATTAAAAAAAATAAAAATTTTACAAATAGACCAAGAAAAAAAATTAGAACTCAAAAGAATAAGAATTGAAGTTGAAATACCAACAACAAAGAAGACCAAGCTGTAATTTTCTGAGAAATAAAGAGAAAAGAGGAAGAAAAAAAAAGCCTCACCAGCAACAAACCACTCAACCACTATCAACACGCATCACACCAACAGGAGAAAGATATGACGATGCTTCTAACAACATGGTAGAAGGGAATTTTTGTATGTTAAAAGGTGTAGCATGCATCACCGATGGTGCATGGGCGCCTCCCACAAGACAACAACTTTTTTGAGGACCAAGATGTAATTTTAGAAGTGAAATACCAACAACAAAGATGACCAAACTGTATTTTTTTTAGAAGTAGAGAGAAAAGAAGAAAACTAAAGAAAGCCTCATTGACAACAATTCACCCAACCACTACCGACACGCGCCACACCAACGAGAGAAAGATACGATGATGCTTCCAACAACATGGTAGAAATGAATTTTTGTATATCAGAAGGTGTCGCATGCGTTGCCCATAGTGCGGGGGGCGCCTCCCATAAGATGACAACTTTTTTGAGGACCAAGCTATAATTTTAGAAGTTGAAATACCAACAACACAGAAGACCAAGCTGTAATTTTTTGAAAAGTAGAGAGAAGAGAATAAAAAATAAAGAAAGCCTCACCGGCAACAAACCATCCAACCACTACCGACACGCGCCACACCAACAGGAGAAGGATACGATAGTGGTTCCAACAACATGGTAAAAGGGAATTTTTTTATGTCAAAGTTGTCGCATGCGTCGTCCATAGTGCATGGGTGCCTCCCACAAGACAACAACTTTTTTAATTTAAATAATATTTAATCTATGTAAAAAGACCAAATTGCCCTCAATGAAACTAGTAATAACAAAAAAAACCATTTTTAAAATATCAAAAGGCCCCTGAACACATGTTTTAATTTTTCTAATTTCAAGGGTAAAGTTGTTATTTTACTATGTTTTAAAAGGGAAAAGAGAAAAATGCCCTTGTCTATCATTTTCAAAAATTTTGACTTGAAGGGTAATTAAGTCATTTAATGACTAATGGGTTGTGCAAAAAGATCAAAATACCCCTGACACCAATGCATTTGATTTTCTTAGGAAGGAAACAATGGTAAATACGTTGTCACAATGAATAGTAATCTGAGTCTATGTATATAGTGATTTTCCCTTCCCTTTTTTTATATATTTTTGAATCATTTTCTTATATATAGAATGAAAACTACTTCTTTAAAATAAAATATTTTATAGTTGATGGTGCATTTAAAAAAAAATATAGCCATTTAACCTTGGGATTTTTTTAATTTCCTAATTGTTTAAGCCTAGCCCAATCAAGCTTATTTAACAAGCAGGGTATTAAAAGTGAATAAGATAATAAATACAAAACATGTTAGTATCAAACATTAAAGTCCATGTTAAGTTTATACTATATTTATTCTTACACCATTAGTGTAACCTTTTCACCTTGACATAATAAACTTAGTTGAACATTATGAATAAGAGAAACATAGATAAATAAGATAAGAACATAATTATATAAGTATAGTAAAGAAAATGAAAAGCATAAACAAGAGATTAAAAAAAATATAACATGGAATAAAACTTGAACAAAATACAAAGAAAGAAAGCAAGAGCAAGATCTTGATCTGAAAACTAAGATGTCTAAATGCATGGCAAATGCCTTCTTTTAGAGGCTAAAATTCATAATTATTGATTTGATGACTAATTGTTGAGTGGGTGGCCACATCTTGACTTGATGACAATCCTTATCTTCTTGTTTGAACAAAACATTATTGTTAACATCAGAATTTGAACATATAGTATTCATGAAAGTTCTGGGACATTGTCTTAGCTTTCCAACAAAACAAGAATCGGCGCATTTGGACTTCTAGAACTTGAGATATAGGTTGAACACTAAATAGTATCTAAGCTGCAAGACAGATTCTGACTTCTCCGTTGTTGCTATCATTTGAACTTGAAAATGACACTTTTAAATCTTGGACTCTCATGAAAGTTTTAGGTCTATGTCTGAGCTTTCTATACATATAAACCAGACCTAAATTCATGTTTTACAGCTCTAGTTATGATCTAATGACCGAATGGTGTTCTAGTTTGGACTAAACCAGCATCTCTCTTGTTATTATAAAACATGCTCAAGTTAAGGAATTTAATGATACTTTAAGTGCAATATGATGATATAAAACCTTAATGAAAATGAATTTTTGAGTACTAATCAAATCACCTAATAAATGAAATGCTTAATGATGATTTTATAGCTATATAACAATAGTCTCACACTCTTCCACTCTTATAATGAGAAAAACAACACATAGCTTCATTGCATACACCACTGAATGTATAGAGACAACTCTAATTCCTTGAAGGAGTAGGGAAAAATAATATGCAAGAAGCAGACATGAGAACAGTTGTATTCCAATTCTTTGAAAGAGTTGTTTTTGTTATGAAGAGCACTTCAAAACAAGTCATAGCCATAGGAGTGGAAAAAAACCCATAAAAAAGACCTAAACTTGAGAGATTAGTAACTATATAAGCATTTAAAAATGAACACCACCTCCACCAAATAGGAGATTCTCTACTTTATCATCGAGTGTTACATACATATCTCTTCAAAGATTGCATCTCTACAAAGGCCAAATTATACAACTATATTGGTCTTACTATAAACCTTCGGATAAAATAATCTCATCTTGATTTAGTAAAATAAAATAAAATACAAAGGATGTGGAGAAATGATTGAATTGAACAAATTAATTGGATTAAAAAAGAAGTTATTTAATGAGAGGGGTGAAATTGAAAACAATAATAAATGAGTAAGGAGTAAGTAAAGAGAAAGAGAAGTAGTGGGATCAATATGTGTTTGTGTGTGTGTGTCTATATATATATATATATATATATATATATATATATATAATGAGTCAAGAGATTGAGAACAACCCCTTTTCTTCTTCCCCTCCCTTCCTTCTTCTAACCCTTCCCTTCCTACTAGTAAATTCTTTAGGTTTTCTCAAAGTTTTCTCACACTAGAGTATTTATATGTAGTGTTTGAATTTGTAGTATTTATATGTAGTTCAAAGTTGATACCTTATTTTTATGACTAAGAGCATCCGCCACAACATTTGCTTTTTCCAGGTGATAATCTCATACAATAATAATCTTTAATTAGTTCAACCCATCATCTTTGCCGAATATTTACCTCCTTTTGAGTCATTTAATATTTTAAACTTTTATGATTGATAAAAATGTGAACCCGAGATCCATATAAGTAGTGTCTCCATACTCGTAAGTCAAATACTACAGCGACCAATTCTAAATTATGAAATGGATAGTTGACCTTATGGGGCTTCAACTGTCTAGAGGTATAAGGAATCACTCTCCCATGTTGCATCACTATGCACCCTAAAACCTTTCCCAACTCTACTTGGACTCTTTCCTAATTTTCCTATTGCCTTATGTGTAACAAATGAATTGGTAGCTCTAGGATCAAATAACATATAGATAGGCAGATGATTTAATAGCATGGTACCTGTAACAACATTAGGGGTAACCCGAGCCTCCTCTTGCATCATGGTGAATGCCCTACCCTGGGTTCGATCCCCTTATAGGCTTGACACGACCTCTGTTACCGCTGGCCCCGAACTAAGTCTATTTAGCCGGTCGATCCACTATAACCGACTACTGCTGGCTCTGCATCTACTGCTGGCTCTAAATAAACTCTAACCTCCAAGGGCAATCCTTTCTAACATGTCCATATCCATGACAATAACAACATCCCTTGCCCAAATATGGGAAATCCCTCCATCTATGCTCTCCTTGACATATATAAAATTGCCCTGGTGTAGTGGAATAATCTCTGGGATGCTTCGGTCCACACCATATACATAGAGGATAAACAATTGGCCTCTGCTCTGACATCCCTCTAACCGATTTGGATCCATTTTTACTGCCCTGCGGACCTCGAGTAGGTACAATACCAGAACTTTGAACAGTCCCAACTAGTACCCCTTCCTTTCTCCTAAACTAAGGCTTCCCTCTTTTAAGTAAGGGAGGTCTACCTAAGGAAACATCAATATCCTTCCTCTTACCTAATAATGTTTGGCCATGGTGACCCTTTGCTATACATGCTTCTAAAGCCTAAGTCGCCTCTATAAGCTCCATAGCAAACTCAAATCGTAAAGCAATCAATCTCTATCTCCACTCCTAATGTAATTCATCACGTAATCTATCAATCATATGTTGTTTAGTAGCAATGAACTGTGAAGCAAACAGGGAGAGGTCACGTAACCTCCTCTCATACTCTAGTACTGACATGTCCCCTTATTTCAATGCCAAGAACTCCAGCTCTTTGATACTACACTAATAAGAAGAGAAAAATTGCATCTCAAACTATCTCTTGAATTCACTCAAAGTCCATGTCCTAGGATCCCTCCTGGACTGTATCACTTCCTACCATGACTGGGCTTTATCTGTCAGCAAACTACGTAGCATAATTCACTGGCCAATCCTCAAGTACTCTCATTTGAGTCATGGTGTTCTCTACTTTTCACATCCATCAACTTGTAATCTCTGCATCCTGTTCGCCCAAAAAGAGCTCACATCCTAACTCCCTCATACTCTTTACAATCCGTACTAGAGAAAAGTTTACTTAATTTTTTTTAAAAAAACTTCCTGGATTCTTCTCATTTTTATAACTTGATGATTGTGTGAATTTTATCTTAAAAGTTTGGGGTGTTATAGTTTGAGACTTAAAGTAATTGGAATGTGTATAAACAATGAATTTAAGATGTGTACAAGCGATTTGTTGATAACTTGGAACCTCCCGGTATAGGGAAGACTTTATAAAAATTTTGGTAGAAATTTTAGTAAACTTTGTATGAGTTTAACAAAAAAATAAAGTAAATTTTTTTCCTTTTTTTTTATGATTGATGTGTTGGTTTCGAAAGTGGGGATGTTACACTTACAGACCCAAAAGAGCATATATAAAAGATGAGAAACGTCATACAACACATTAAATAGTGATATTGTTTGCAAAATTCATTTGACAATATTTTATGGATCTGCGCAGTTGTTATATCATAGCCTAAAAAGTGATTCCATCCTCGACCTTAATGATCTCTATGTTAAACTCATCTCTCATTCCTACATTAGTAGGCCAGCTAAAACGAGCACCACCAAGCTCTTCACCATTATACAATGAGAAGATAAGAGTGTCAAAACATATCTCTAAAGATGTAACTATATAATGTTTGATGTAAAGAGCGACTATACACTCTTCCTGACTAACCTTTCCTCAATATTATGCAAGTGATGCAAACTCATATTTGAGTAGAGGAAGTGAGTATGACTAGAAAAATACTACCTAGTTTCCAACTACGAAGAGCATAATCTCCCTAATGTCATTAATCTCTTAGGAGGGCATATAAAAGGAGCATAAAAGGATCTATCTATTCATAACCGCCTGATATCCCTTAAGCTCATGACCACACTTTTGACCACCACATGTGTTGAGGTATTGGCCACCATTAAGGCAAAAGAATTTGTGTAATACTTATCTCTTATTAAGAGTGACATGAATGCAAAGAATCTTAATAAGTTTTGTCAGTTTCATCATGACCATAGTCATGATACTGAGGAATTTCATGCCTTAAAAAAAGATAAAAAGATTGATCGTCAAAGGTTACCTCTAATAGTTTATAAGAGAGGAAGTGCAATCCAAACAAATACGAAAAGATCATTATGATGCATTACACGATATTATATAATTTTTTAAAATTGTCCTCTTATGTATGAAAACCTTTTCAACTTTTTAATTTTTCAACTAAAGTAATAACACATCTTCACCTCTCAATTGAAATCTCCATGTCTCCAATAAAATATCTAATGGTGAGATCTAGACATCTCTATTGAAATCTCCATGTTTTCAATAAAATATACATGGCAGGATATCCAATAAAATATCCATTGTGAGGTCTCCATGTCTCTACCAAAATCTTTAAATCCTAGATAAATTCTTCATGTCTCTAAATTGATCTCTATGTATCTAATATAATCTCCATTATGAGATCTCTACGTTTTCATTATCTCCAACAAAAATCTCCATCTATATGACATCAACTTACACAATGCTTTAACATTACTTTCATAATCACAAAGAATTCTCCACTATCTAAATAATAATATTCTCTACTCTAAAATGATGTAACCATGTCGATATAACGATCTAGAAACCCACAAACAAATCGACCATTTCCAAGAAAACTAAATTTGGACATATGATTGAGCTTGACACAACAACATATACCGAGGAACCAAAACAATAGAAATCAAACCCCCACCCAATACCTATGAAGAGATACGAACGAAAATTATTAAAAAATATCATAAAACTTGGTTAATGCTTTGATAAGTCAGAGTAATTCAATGAAGAACCAAATTAAGAGAATCATCCCATAGTCACACAATAGATTATTCTGAAATCAAAGTCTACTTAAAAAATACCTAAATACAAGCTAAATAACCATATTTATAATAGATAAAAAAAGTGTTAAAGTTGTCGCATGTGTGCGGCGTCGCTGCGATAAGTCCACTCTCAGGTACATATCCAGGTATTCAGGAAAAATAGGGTAGACAAGGAATTGTTGTCTTTTATCAGTGAGACAATGGAATGGGAGTCGTTACCTAGTATTTTAGTCACTAGGAACCCTAACTAGTCTTAGAGAGTATTTGGTAGTGTGGTTGCGGTTGTTTTTCAAATAACTTTTCATGCCGAAATGCATGCCAATGATGTTTTTTCATTTTTTAAAAATCATTTTTGACATTACCACATTAAAACGATCTAAAACATATAAAACATATTAAATTTTAATAAAAAAATTTAAATTTTTTGGGAACACGGTTGCACCGCGTTCCCAAACATATTCTTAGAGATCGAGCACGACCACCACAAATACACCCTACCTAAGATAGACTGTATTCTTTAATTGTCTAATATATGTTAAAGTCTAACTGTTAGTCTGTCTATGGTTTAAGAAAAGTCCTTTTTAGTAAGTAGATCCCTATCTTATTAGGTGAAACCTAACCATTCTAACGTCAACAAAAGAATTTAATATCCGGAATACGTTATACGTATAAATTTGTAATCCCCGATACTAAAAGATAACAAAATATATTTGTTTTGAAATTCTAGCCTTGTTACTTTAATAAACTGGTTAATAAAGCTAAAATACATGCTAAAACATTTTTTGAATTTTTCTTTGTTGTATGAAAATACGATATGAATTTTTCGAGAGACTTGGTCATATGCATGAAAACAAGACTCTTTTTTTTGTTTTATAAATTTTACAATGTTTAGACAAAAACCAGGTATTTTAATACCATATTCCTATTTTTACGATATAAAAATACAAACCGATATTAATCCAAATGAATAAAAAAACACGCGAGAAAATCATAAATTTTCAAAAATATTTTATGAATTTTTTTGGACTAGGCCATACCTGACCAACTTATTTTCGGCTACTCTCCATTATTCATGTGAATAGTGGAGAGTGAATTAATTGTTCACTGGGTTAAAGGGAGTTGTCCGACCCACTTCACATTCTTTTCCATCTAGGTAGTTCACCCATTACAATGGGACTATTTCACCTTTTTATCTTCCATCTAGGTGGGTCATGATGTAACCATATTATTTGATAGTTTTACCCATATTTAACTAGTGTTTTGCCTATCTTTTATATATAAAATGCCTTGATATTCTTTGTTTTATGTTTTGAAGGAAGTTTTGGATGAAATATGCAAAAATGAGTAAATTGGAGGTAATTGACAGATTTGACCTTCAGTCGATGTTTTGTGCAGAGCGTGAGTTCTAGAGGTCAAAATGAAGTGATTCTAGTGGAATTAAAAAGCTAAAATCTATACCTTTCTAGAAATCTAAATCAAGAAAATAAAATAAGGAAGAGTATGGAAATCTCAGCCTTCAAATTCAAATCTCGCAATTTGCTAGTGTTGACCTTTGGTCATTTCGACTTGAATATCTAGATTTATAGAAGTCCAATTGATGCAAACTCAATTATTTTGGATTCCAGACTCAAAGGCCTATCAACGCTCCAAATTTCAACAAAAAACAACGTCATATGAGGGAGATATGATTTTTCAAAGATGACAACTGAATTCTGCCAGCAAACAGGTTTCGTGAAGAAACGAGTCCAAATTATGTTCCGAAGCATCTAAACCGATATCCAAGTTTTTATTTCAGCAATTTAGCTCCTCTAAGTCAAATCTTGAAAATTTCATGCAAGGCTATTTCTCCTTTTTTAGGGAACTAGTTATTGAAGTACTTAAATGTAAATTGTCTACTTAAGGGAGGACTATTTTGTCAAATAGAGACTAGGGTTTCTTAGAATATAAAAAGAATGAGAGAAGAGAAGGGGGGCAGCCAGCCAAGAGGAGAAAAATGTCCCCCTCCTCTAAGAAACTCGAAATTATGCATTCTTTCTTCTTTTTGTATTAGTTTTTCAACAAACATGCAAGGCTAAACACTTTTTCCTTGGTTGCAAATACACGAAAACTTTCGGATTTCAAGAACCGTGAGATTTATTTTTTACCATTTCTTTTCAGTTTATATGATGAATATATTTGTTCTTCTATGCTTATTTTTCCTATGATTGTTTATTTTAATTGCTAGAGCGGGCTTTAAGTTATTATTGTAGACAATCTATTGCTAAGTTTGATATCAAAACTGGAGTTGTGGTATATGAACTTGTGAAGCAACTGAGTTTAATAATTGTGGCGGATCTACGTTATTAATCTTAGGGAGAACATTCAATCAAATCAAACATAGACTGTGGACAGTTATGTTTTCTTAAGTAATCAACTTATATAGTTCTTAAGGCTGCGATTGAATTAAATTACTAGTGTAGACACTGTGGTTGTTTGATGGTTAGGGTTAGTTATATGGTGGATCCGTTAACTAACCAATGTTAAGAAGAGATAAATATTCAGAATATAAATTGATGTTTTGTTTCCATGATCAGTTCTGATTTCTGTAGGTGGATGTATGCTTGTAACCAAAGTTTGTTCTCTTGATAATTTTCTGATTTTATTTAATTTTGCTTGATAGTTTTATGTTTTCTTTTGCTTTAGCTTAGATAACGTCCAAATTCCCCCCCATATTGCATATCATCTAGCATAATAATCTAACTTGAACCTTCCTCGTGGGATCGACCCCTTGCTTGCTCTATAATATCTTGTGTGTTGTGTTTTAAGCTAGGGTAATTAATTTGTGCTATCACGACATCGCAACAGGTCACCAATTACAATGAGACCAGTTTCAAAACCTTTATATTTTTTCACTTGGGTAGGTCACCCATTACAATGAGACCACACACACATTTTTGTATTGGTTCTGGTTAAAGGAGATCGCCAGATGGGATCTCAGGTTAACCCAACCACACACAGAGTTTAACTTTGGTTAAAGGGAATCACTAGATGGGATTTCAGGTTGACCGAGCTACACACCGATTTTGGTTCTAGTTAAAGGAGATTGCCAGATGGGATCTTAGGTTAACTCAACCATACATGGTATTTTAGGTTAAAGGGAGTCGCCATATGGGATTTCAGGTTGATTAAGCTACACACAGACCGATTTTAGGACGGACTTTGGATCCGGTTAAAGGGGATCGCCATATGGGATCTCAAGTTAACTCATCAATACATGGAATTTAGCTTTAGTTAAAGGGAGTCGTCAGATGAGATTTCAGGTTGACCAAGTTGCACACAGAATTTTGGTTATGGTTAAAAAAGATCGCCAGATGGGATCTCAGTTTAACCCAACCACACATCAATTTAGCTTTGATTAAAGTGAGTTACCAGATGAGATTTCAGGTTGATCGAGATACATACAAATTTTGGTTCTAGTTAAAGGAGATGATCAGATAGGATCTCATTTTAACTCAACCATACATGGAATTTTATACACACAAATTTTGGTTCTAGTTAAAGGAGATGATTAGATAGGATCTCATTTTAACTCAACCATACATGGAATTTTGGTTCTGCTTAAAGGAGATCACCAGATAGGATTTCAGATTGACCAAGCTCCACATAGAATTTTGGTTATGCTTAAAGGAGATCGCCAGATAGGATCTCAGGTTAACCTAACCACACATAAATTTTAGCTTTGGTTAAAGGGAGTTGTTAGATTGGATTTCAGGTTGACCGAGCTACACATGGAATTTTGGTTCTGGTTAAAGGAGGTTGTCAGATGGGATCTCAGGTTGACCGAACTACTAACATTATCTTAACATTAGAAAAACCCTACAATGAGAAAATTCTCAAAAGAAAAAAGAAGAAAGTTTAAACCTCGCCTTTAGGAGGAACAATTTTAGGTTCTGGTTAAAGGGAATCGCTAGATAGGATTCCAGGTTAACCCAACCAAAGACAAAATTTAGAAAATCGCTAGATTGGGATATCAGAATAACAAAGTTGTATAGTTTTTTATTATTAGTTTCTAGTTAAAGGGGATTATTGTAAAGACAGAGTTTCAGAACAACCAAGCTTTAAGAAGATCAATTTTTGAAGTTCATTTTTGTTTATCTTTATAAAACTTACTACTCAAAGTCTTTGTTCCGTAAGCATTGTAAAGAGGGGCCAACTGTCATAACTCATTTTTGTGTTATTCCCCAAATTCATTTCTTTTACTTCTCAAAAAAAGAAGAGAGAATGCCCGAAACGGTGCCGTTTTGAACAACACTGTTCTTCTTCTTCCCCTAGACGTGTAACAGGGGAAGAAGAAGGTTTTTAAATATTTTTTTCTCGCTCTCTCTCTTCCTTAACATAACCTATACCCTACCACCATTACTAAAGAAATAGAAACCTATGCCTGACCACCATACCATTCCACCATTATGGAAGAAACAAAAGACCCATGCTCGACCACCTTACCCTATGCTTGGACAGGGTAGGGTGGTGACACTATCAAAAGATTGATGTCTTATCCCAAGTGCAGGAGTGTCGAAGTAATAAATAACCCGGCAAGACCGAGGTCGAACCACATGAAGGTGAACTATATAAAATTATAAGCAATAAAGGAAAAGTAGTTGAAGAGAACTTTTGAGATGTGATATTGATGTAAGGATTAAATAAGGATAAAACAATTATCAAGGTTAGAGGATCCACTAATGGTATTTCAAATAAGTATAGTATAAACTCTTTTTTTTACTGAACTAGAAACCACACACAAAAGAGGTTCCAATAGGATTATAAATTATTAACATGATTATATTAATTATCTTATTTGAGCAATGCCAATACTTGTAAATTTGGTCAGGTATTCATGGTGATAACTTATGTTAACAATAAATTAAGTTCCTTTCATAGCACAAGTGTCGGTTATACCATACAGTAAGCTATGAAAATGTCAAGTATTTGTTGTACCAAGGGTTGTACAACACAAATCTAGATTAACCATTTAACAAGCAATGTATTAAGAATGAGTAAGATAACAAATACAAAACATGCTAGTATCAAACATTTAAGTCCATGTTGAGTTTATATTATACTTATTCTTACACCATTAGTGTACCCTTTTCACCTTAAAAAAATTAACTTAGCTAAACATCATGAAGAAGAAAAACATAAATAAACAATATAAGAACATAAACATGATATAAGTTAACTAAGTATAGTAAAGGAAATGAAAAGCATAAACAAGAGATTAATATAATATAAAATAAAACTTGAACAATACAAAATACAAAGAGAGAGAGAGAGAGTGATCTTGATCTGAACACCAAGATGTCTAAATGTATGGCAAATGCCTCCTTTTATAGGCTAAAATTTAGAACTATTGATTTGATGACTAATTGTTGAGTGGATGGCCACCTCTTGACTTGGTGACAACCATTATCTTCTTGTCTGAACAAAACATCACTGCTAACGTCATAATTTGAACAGATAGTCTTCATATAAGTTCTGAGCATTTGTCTTAGCTTTCCAACAAAATAAGAATGAGCTCATTTAGACTTCTAGAACTCGAGATATGGGCTGAACACTAAACAGTGTCTGGGTTACAGGACAAATTCTGACTTCTCTTTTGTTGTTATAATTTGAACTTGAAAACGGCCGTTTTAAATCTTGGACTCTTCATGAAAGTTTTAAGCCTATGTCTTAGCTTTCCATCCATATAAACCAGACCTAAATCCATGTTCTACAGCTCCAGTTATGATCCAATAACCAAATGATATTCTAGTTTGAATTGAACAAACATCTCTTCTTTTAGTTTAGCCCTCTTTTTGTCTTTTCACTTTCAATAATTAAACACATCAATCAATACTTTAAATTGTGAGATATGCCTACATTCAAAATGAACATTTACCATAAATTAAAGATATCTTATATTATCGACTTGTTTTTATAAAACATGCTCAATTTAGGGAATTTAATGATACTTTAAGTGCAATATGATGATATAAAACCTTAATGAAAATACACTTTTAAGTACTAATCAGGTGGCCCTCTCCCCCTGCCTCCTATAAATACTGGGGGAGAACTAGAGATCAAAGAGGGGCTGGAGAAAGAAAAGATAAAGTAGAGGGGACGAGAGAAAAAAACCTGAGAGATGAGGGAACAAATAGAAAAAGAAAAAGAACCAAAAGGAAACATGGGAGAATAGAGGTGGAAAGAAGGAGAGGAGAAAAAGGGAAACAGAAACAGAGAAGAGAGAAAGAGTGAACAAAGCAACATATAAGAAAATAGAAGAGAAAGAGAGAAGGAAGAAAAGTAGAAACAGAGCAGAAGAAAAAACACATAGAAGAAGAAGAACCATCAACCAGCATAGTAGCTCCTCATTGCCATGCCACCTCGTTTGGAAAAAGAATCACTAGCGCCACCGTTCCTCCCAGTCACCGTCAACAGCACCGCCACCACCACCACCACTACCAGAGAACAAAATGAGAAGAATAGAAAAACAGAGGGAAGGAGCAGAGATAACTAAAAGCAGCAGAGAAGAAGAAAAAACAGAAACCGGCAGCAACCATCATCTGCCACCACAACAACACCACCAAGAACCGCCACCAACATCACTGTGAGCCACTAGCATCGCCAACGTCGCCAGGTCAGCTTCCTTCCTTCCTTCCTTCTTCTTCTTCTTCTTCTTCTTCTTCTTTTATGTCTTCACTGCCTCCACTATTCACGTTACATATGAACAGTGGAGAGCATCACCACTGTTTAATGGGCTGGACAGAATCGGCCTAGACCAAAATGGCTGGGCCGGGTTCGACCCAGTCCAAAACATTTTTCAAAAAAATTCTTTCGAAAATTAGAGATTTTCCTGTGTATTTATCTATCAATTTTGCTTAATATTGTTTGTATTTTTATATCATAAAGATACAAATCCGGTATTAAAATACATGGTTTTCATTGGAACATTGCAAAAAAAATTATAAAACAAAAAAATATCTTGTTTTCTTGCATATAGCCAAGTCTCTCAAAGATAAAAAAAAATGTATTTTCATACAACATAGAAAATTTCAAAACAAATATGTATTAGCATGTATTTTTTGCTTTAATAACCAGTTTATTAGAGACATGAGAAGTAGGCTAATATTTCAAAAAATACCCAAAAAACATATTTTGTTTTCTTTTAGTATTTGGGATTATGTATTTATACTTAAAACGTATTTTCAATATCAAAAAGTTTTATATTAGAACTGTCGTATCCTCACGGCGGAGCGCGGCGGAGCGGCGATCCTCGATTGATTTCGGGTTATTTTTGTTTTTGTGAATAAGGGAGTCGCCACCTAGTATTATGATCACTAGGAACCCTAACTGGTCTTTCAGAGATTCTAAGGCAAGGGACTGGTTGCGTAAATGGAAGGTATTAACACCTCTAGTATGCCCTACCTAAGGTAAACTGCTTGGTGTTTGGTTTGCTTTATAATTATTATGGTGTTAGTGTTTTCCAATCCCATCAGTTTTTCTATGTTTGATTCAAACTAAATTTATTAGGATAGAAATGCAAGGAGATTTTATGAGCTTTGAAAGCTCATTTTTCCTTTAGTATTTCAGGAGTTTGAGACTCGTAAATCACAAGGAAGAGGAACAAAAATTTAGAAATCTAGGGCGCTAAAAAAACCTTTTTTTTTTTAGTGTTTTATACTCTCACGGCTCATAAACCGTGGAGTAAATTTTTTTTGAAATGTCCTCAATTATAATCAAGGCTTCTTTCAAGGATGTGTGCGGATTTATTATTCTCAATAATATTTTGGATATTCATCTTTAAGGATTTCTTTATCCAAACATTAGCGGTGAATAATAGATGAATCCCCCGCTAAAATAAGATTTTTATATTTTTTGGAATATTGGCCAATACCTTTTGGAGTTTTACAAACATGTTGTAAAATCCCAAAATGCAAAAAAACAATTTTTTATTGTGTTTAAGAAATCCATGCGAAAACACATTTTCAAAATTTCCAATATTTTTTGTATATAAAAAAAAGTTCAAAATATGTTAGGGTATTGGTTGTATGCAACACATAAGAAAACATTTTCTTTATATTTTTTTTATCAAAACACAAACATCACAATTAGACGTAAACACCAAAATGGAAAGTAGCAAGCCATCGTTCATATTACAAGAACTACAAGAAACTTGAAATAATTAGTAACAAAAATCGTTCAAAGCCAAATCAACTTAAAATTCTGTACACTGGAAAGGACTAAGCTTGTATGCATGAGGGAGCCAAAGTTTGAAACTGAAATTTTGAAATCAAAATTCTGCTGCATATGTCCATGACTCCTGGCCTATTTTCTTTTTACCAATCTAGGAGAAACTGCCATACTAGTTTCATACAAAAAGGAAGAGCTTGGAACGGCATGCTTTTATAACACACATATATAACGGACTAGAAACCAAAGTAGACTTGACCGCCTATTTCAATAAAAAAACATGGAAGGACACGAACAGAAAAGGGAGCTGCTAATGAAGAAAACAATTGCCCCCTCCCCCGGTTCTTTAATTCTGAACCAGCAAAAGAAATGAGATAAAAAAAGAACACTAGAGGCTAGCCAATTCTTAACATGGTCACCCATCCAAAACTCAAAACCACGGCAGAAACAACACAAGGCAAGCGTTCATTGTACAGTCTAAAATTGAAACGAATGTGCACAACAAAGACAAAACAGGTACAACAGATTTAAAGGCAGCAAAGGAGGAGAAAGTTAAGACTTACCTGCAGGTCTCACTGTTTTCTTTTTTGCGAAAGATGAAATAAAACCAAACAAACGTTGCTGTCAAGGATTAGCAGCAAAGCTCCTCTTCGTCTTGTCTTTTTTCTCTCCTCTTTCCTCACAATAACACCAAAATGCAAGAAAAGAACTCCCTCTATTTACTGTGTTTTTCTTATTCTCTACCTCTCTTGAGTTTTCCTTCTCTTTTTATGCTCTTTTTCTCTCCGTTTTTCCTCCCTTTTTTTTTCTCCCGTTAGGTCATTAGAAAGGCTTATATATAGTCTAAATATGTCTCTATTTAAGAAGGATTCAATGCAATAATCCTAGGACGCAAATCCCTACTGATTTGCAGTAAAAAAACACAAAAGGAAACTGCAATATTTTGATTTTGTGTTGGTGCTTTACGTCTGATTTCTTTCTAGTTTTAGAGGATGGTGTGGCTCTTTTCTTTCCTTCCATAGGGCCAGCTGCTCCCTTTGAAATGAGGCAACAAAAATGTGGTCTTTAGCTCCAAAAATCAGACGTGATGAGAAAGGAAAACAGCAGAGAAAAAAGGAAAGAAATCAAATGGAGGGTGCAGTTGCAAAGTCTTATTTTCCTTATTCGATGTGGTAAAAATCCTGTCATTTATGATGATTCAGCCCCCCTCTCCAGCTTTCAATATCCTTCTTCAATTCAATCCCTTATTTTAACACTTTTTGATTCAGTCCTTAATAAAAAAAATCCTTCAAATCAGTCCCACGAACTTGGGCTATATCCTTCCAGCGGCAAAATTTTTTGCCTTCATGTTACATATTCAAATGAGAATATCTTTAGCTTCTGATATCTAAATCAAGTGATTCGAAAGCCCAAATTCATCTACGCGTCTAGGACTACAACTTTGATGAAGGAGTTGAAGTGAGATAAAATCTTTTTACAAAACAAAATCTAGCAGTAATTTGTTTGGTCAAAAGGGATCTCCAAGTCTAACTCAAAAACAGACGAATGCCGAGAATCCTAATATGACTAAAAGTATGAATTAAGAACCAAAATCACAAAAACTAGGCCAAAAATAGAGTTTTTTAATGCAGACTCAGGTCAATATCCTTCTTGCAGCAGAATTCTTTGCCTTGACATTAGATATTCAAACAGGAACATCTTGAGCCTCTGATATCAAAATCAATTGATTCAAAAGCTCAAATTCATCTACGCATCTAGGACTACAACTTTGATGAAGGAGTCAAAGTGAGATAAAATCTTTTTACAGAACAGAAACTGGCAGTAATCTAGTTGGTCAAAAGGGATCTCCGAATCTAACTCAAAAACTGACGAATGTCGAGAATCCTGATATGACTGAGAGTATGAACTAAAAACAAAAATCATAAAAACTAGGCCAAAAATAGAGTTTTTTTAGTGCAGACTCGGGTCAATATCCTTCTCGCTGCAGAATTCTCTACCTTGACGTTAGATATTCAAACAGGAATATCTTGAGTTTCTGATATCGAAATCAAGTGATTCAAAATCCCAAAATCATCTACGTGTCTTGGAATACAACTTTTATGAGGGAGTCGAAGTGAGATAAAATCATTTTAGAGAATAGAATTTGGCAGTAATCTAGTTGGTCAAAAAGGTTCTTCATCTGACAATGCTGAGCATTTAAATCTGACTGAGAATCTGCCCTAAGAACAATAATCCCTAGGACCTAATAAAGGTATATGTTAATTTTTCAACATGTCATGAGTGACAAAATATACGTAGGATGGTCAGATATCGTACGAAACCGAGTCAAAATCAGAGCTTAAGTTGGAACAAAAAATTGCGACAATAGCAAAACCATTTTTTTTAGTGCAAATTCTGAGGAATTTATTCAACCTTAAAGACTAGATAAAAAGGAACGAATTTAGCATTATGAAGACTCCTAATCAACCTAAGAAAACCTGATGATTTTGGTAGCAAAAGGGGAAGGATAAAAAAGAGCAGAAAACAGCTCAAACAGGGTTCAAAAAAAAATATTTCTTTCTCCTCCGCTTTTGTCAATCTTTTGGCAAACATAAGCTAAACTCCTACACTCCTTTTCAAAATGGGTATACACCATCTCTAGTACGTGGGGTCCAAAATTGAGTAACAACGAGAACAATTAGGTTTTTACCCGATTAGATAAATACTTCCTTACCGATGAGGACTTTTATTAAACTGTAGACAAACTAACAATTAGAAAACACGACAAGACCTTAGTATTTCTATCAAACAAGTAAACAATGCAACCTACCTTAAATAGGTCGTATTTGGAGTGCCAATACCTTTTCTTTACGCAACCAGTCTCCATGTCCGATCTCTGAGACCAGTTAGGGTTGCTAGTGACCAAAATACTAGGTGGCGACTCCCATTCTATTTTTCCACTAATAAAAGACAAGAATTCCTTGTCTCCCTATATTTGCAAGATATATACGACCTGAGAGTGGACGATCTTCGCGACGCCGTACACGTGCAACAAAAGTAATGCTGAAAAATTAACAAACTAGTTCTAAATAAAATAGAAAAAAAATCATAAATGAACTAAAATATCATAATCCATAAGTCATCCAAGTGTCCAACCTCTAACATGTAATCCACACAAATCACTAGTGAGAAATCTCTTGAAATCATTTTAGCTTTCTCTTTCATGTTTTTAAGTATTTCTTTGCACTGTATGTTCTGTAACATAACCTTTCATGTCTAAAAAATATATGAGGCATAGAATCCTACTTATAGGAAAAACCTAATAACCCTATAAATTATAAAATATCAATTTG